>ERZ791879.121-NODE-121-length-86939-cov-9.362656_pt1 | contig 86939 bp, 64 predicted proteins | sample MGYA00510162_ERZ791879 | MGnify/ENA primary metagenome ERZ791879 (study PRJEB30046, sample SAMN00792113) | human gut metagenome | study: EMG produced TPA metagenomics assembly of the A metagenome-wide association study of gut microbiota in type 2... | reverse complement strand
CTTGATATATAAAGAATTTAAAAGAAAAGTAGTGTAAAAAACTTTACACTAACACTATTAAAAAGGAGAGGGATATATGAAAGAAAATTGGGGGTTATATAACAGTAGTTTTGAACATGATGCATGTGGAATAGGAGCTGTAGTAAATATTAAAGGAAAAAGCTCTAATAAGGTTATAAATGATGCTTTAGATATTTTAGAAAATTTAAAGCATAGGGGTGGAACTGGAGCAGATGAGAATACTGGTGATGGAGCTGGTATTTTAATTCAAATACCTCACAACTTTTTTAATAAAGTATGTAAAGAGTCTAATGTTAGTTTACCTAAAAGTGGAGAATATGCCATAGGTGTATTATTTCTTCCAACTGAAAAAAAGAAAAAAGAATTAGCATTAAATATAATGAATAAAGTTTTAATGCAAAAAGGATATAACACCTTATTATTAAGAGATGTACCTGTAGATTATAGTGGACTTGGAAAGGCAGCTTTAGAGTCTATGCCTAACATTATACAGATTATATTAGATAAACCTAATAATATAAAAGATACAAGAGAATTTGAAAGAGAATTATATATATTAAGAAGAAACATTGAAAAAGCTTTTAATTTAGAAGAATCATTAAATAATTGTACTACTTATATAGCATCACTTTCTTCAAAAACAATAGTTTATAAAGGGATGTTGTTATCAACACAAGTAAGAGAATTTTATCCTGATTTATTAGATAAAGATGTTGAATCAGCTATAGCTTTAGTTCATTCAAGATACTCAACAAATACATTTCCAAGCTGGGAAAGAGCACATCCTAATAGAATGATGGTTCATAATGGAGAGATAAATACTTTAAGAGGTAATGTTAATAAGATTTATTCAAGAGAAGGATCTATTACTTCAGAGGTATTTGGAGATAAGCTTCCTGAAGTATTGCCTATAATAAATAAAGAAGGTTCAGACTCTGCAACTTTTGATAATGTATTAGAATTTTTATATATGGGTGGAAGAGATTTAGCTAGATCAATATTAATGCTAATACCTGAACCATGGGAAAAGTCTAAAAATATAGATGAAGATAAGAAAGCTTTTTATAAGTATAATTCAACATTAATGGAACCATGGGATGGACCTGCATCTATAGTATTTACTGATGGAGATAGGGTAGGAGCAGTTTTAGATAGAAATGGATTAAGACCATCACGATATTATATAACAGATGATGGATATCTATATCTTTCATCAGAAACTGGAGCAGTATACATAGATGAGGAGAGGGTAGTAAGAAAAGATAGATTAGAGCCAGGAAAGATTTTATTAGTTGATACTATTAAAGGTAAGCTTATAGAAGATACAGAAGTTAAGAAAAAGTATAGTTTAGAAAAACCATATAAAGAATGGTTAGAAGAAAGATTAACCCCACTTAAAAATATAAATATAGATAATTATGAACATAAATTTATGGGTAGAGAAGAAATAACAACTTATCAAAAGGTATTTGGTTATGGATATGAAGATTTAAAAACTAATATATATGAAATGGCTCAAAATATGCATGAACCAATGGCAGCCATGGGGATTGATACACCACTTGCTATATTATCTTTAAAAGATCAACCGTTATTTAATTACTTTAAGCAATTATTTGCTCAAGTAACTAATCCTCCAATAGATGCAATAAGAGAAGAGGTTGTAACATCCACTAATGTCTATTTAGGCTCTAAAGGAAACATATTAGATGATTTTCCTGAAAGTTGTAGACAAATAGAAATAGTAAATCCAATTATTAATGATAAAGATTTAGTAAAAATAAAATCATTAGATGGACATGGATATAATATTAAAACCTTAGATATTACTTTCGATAAAACTAAGGAGAATAGTTTAGAAATATCATTAAAATATTTATGTAGAGAAGCACTTCAACTTATTAATGAAGGAGCAAATGTAATTATATTAAGTGATAGATTTGTTGATGAATCAAATGCACCAATTCCTTCATTATTAGCAGTTGCGGCAATGAATAACTACTTAATTAAAAAAGGTGTTAGAAGTTTAGCTGATATTATTATAGAAACTGCAGAGGCTAGAGAAGTTCATCACTTTGCAACACTTTTAGGATATGGAGCTACAGCAGTTAATCCATATTTAGCTTATCAATGTATTCATGAGTTAATTGAAGATGAAATCATTACAATTTCATATGAAGAGGCTATAAATAATTATGATACAGCTGTTGTTAAAGGCATAACTAAAATACTTTCTAAGATGGGGATTTCAGCTATTAGATCATATCAAGGAGCTCAAATATTTGAAGCTTTAGGTATAGATAAATCTGTAATAGATAAGTACTTTACAAATACAACTAGTAGAATTGGTGGATTAACTTTAAAGGATATAGAAAAAGAAGCGTTATCTAAGCATGAAAAGGCTTATAACAAGAGATATAAACAACTTAATTTTGATTTAGATAACTTCGGTAGAGATAAATTAAGAAGTAATGGAGAAAAGCATTTATACAATCCAGCAACTATTCACATGTTACAACAAGCAACAAAAACTGGAGATTATAATAGATTTAAGGAATATTCTACATTAATAAATAAAGAGGAAGAAGGATTAACTTTAAGAGGATTACTAGACTTTGAATTTGAAGCAAATCCTATTCCACTAGAGGAGGTAGAGCCAGTATCTTCAATTGTAAAGAGATTTAAAACTGGAGCAATGTCATATGGTTCAATTTCTAAGGAGGCTCATGAAGCACTTGCTATAGCAATGAATAGATTAGGCGGTAAGTCTAATACTGGAGAAGGTGGAGAAGATAGAGAAAGATGGATTCCACTTGATAATGGTGATTCAAAGAGATCTAAAATTAAGCAAATAGCATCAGGTAGATTTGGAGTTACTTCAGAATATTTAGTTAATGCAGATGAATTACAAATAAAAATGGCTCAAGGTGCAAAACCAGGAGAAGGTGGACAACTTCCGGCATCAAAGGTATATCCTTGGATTGCAAAAACAAGACATTCAACTACTGCAGTTGGGCTTATTTCACCACCACCTCATCATGATATTTATTCAATAGAAGATTTAGCACAACTTATATATGATTTGAAGAATTCTAATATATATGCAGATGTTTCTGTAAAATTGGTTGCAGAGGCTGGAGTTGGAACAGTTGCAGCAGGTGTTGCCAAAGCTGGGGCAGATGTAATATTAGTATCAGGTTATGATGGAGGTACAGGGGCATCTCCTAAGACTTCAATTCAACATGCAGGTCTTCCATGGGAATTAGGACTTGCAGAGGCCCATCAAACACTTGTTATGAATAACTTAAGAGATAGAGTTAGAGTTGAAACTGATGGTAAGCTTATGACAGGTAGAGATGTTGCAATAGCAGCTTTACTTGGTGCTGAAGAATTTGGATTTGCAACTGCACCACTTGTAACTTTAGGTTGTGTAATGATGAGAGTATGTAATTTAGATACTTGTCCAGTTGGGATTGCCACACAAAATGAAGAACTTAGAAAGAGGTTTACTGGTAAGCCAGAATATGTAGTAAACTTTATGAAGTTTATTGCTGAAGAACTAAGAGAATACATGGCTAAACTTGGATTTAGAACTATTGACGAAATGATTGGTAGAGTAGACAAGTTGAAGAAAAAAGAAAATGTTGATAACTGGAAGGCTAAAAGAGTTGATTTATCACTAGTATTAGACAAATCACAAGTTGATTCTGAAAATGGTATTAGATTCAATTTAGATAATAAGTATGATCATAAGCTTGATTCTGTTAAAGATTCAGCAATACTTTTAGACCTTGCAAAACCAGCTTTAGATAATAAGGAAAAAGTTAAAATAGAACTTGATATTTTAAATACAGATAGAGCATTTGGTACTATCTTAGGGTCTGAAATTACTAGAAGACATAAGGCTGAAGGATTACCAGAAGATACAGTATGGATTAAGTGTACAGGAGCAGCTGGACAAAGCTTTGGTGCATTTATACCAAGGGGTTTAACTTTAGAAGTTGAAGGTGATGGTAATGATTATGTTGGTAAGGGGTTATCAGGAGGAAAGATAGTTGTATATCCTCCTAAGAATAGTAAAATAGTTGCAGATGAAAATATTATAGTTGGTAATGTGGCATTATATGGAGCTACATCTGGTAAGGCATTTTTTAATGGAGTTGTTGGTGAAAGATTCTGTGTAAGAAATTCAGGAGCAACAGCTGTAATTGAAGGGTGTGGAGCTCATGGCTGTGAATATATGACAGGAGGAAGAGCTGTTATATTAGGAGAAACAGGAGTTAATTTTGCTGCTGGTATGAGTGGTGGTATAGCTTATGTTCTAGATGAAAATAATAAGTTTGTTTCTAAAGTTAATAAAGAGATGGTACTTATTGAAGAGATAAATGATGAAGATATTAACTTCTTCAAAGAAATAATTACGGAGCATTATAATCTTACAAGTTCAGTAAAAGCTAAAACAATTTTAGATAATTTTGATTTATATATAACTAAAATTAAAAAAGTAATTCCTAAAGATTATAAGGAAGTTTTAGAGCTTGTTAAAATAAATGAAGAGAAAGGGTTTACTAGAGATGAAGCTTTAGTTAATGCTTTCTATGAAAAAACAGGAAAAGGAATGTAAGGAGGGAGTATCATGGGAAAAACAACAGGTTTTATGGAATTTAGTAGAAAGAACTGTAGTAGAGAGGATGCACTAAGTAGAATAAATCATTGGAATGAATTTGATACACCTCTTACTGAAGAGGAAAGAAAAGAGCAAGGGGCAAGATGTATGGACTGTGGAGTTCCATTTTGCCAATCAGGAATAATGTTAAATGGAATGGCGACTGGTTGTCCTTTGCATAACCTTATTCCTGAGTGGAATAACTTTGTATATTTAGGAAAGTGGAAATTAGGTCTAGAAAGACTCTTAAAAACTAGTAATTTCCCAGAATTTACTTCTAGGGTATGCCCTGCATTATGTGAAAATGCTTGTACTTGTGGATTACATGGAGATGCTGTTACAGTTAAGGCTAATGAAAAGTATTTAATAGAAAAGGGCTTTAGTGAGGGTATTATTAAAGCTAATCCACCACAAATAAGAACAGGAAAAAAAGTTGCTGTTATAGGTTCAGGACCATCAGGTCTTGCATGTTCAGATTTTTTAAATAAGTTAGGTCATAGTGTTACTGTATATGAAAGAGAAGACCGTGTTGGTGGACTTATGATGTATGGTATACCAAATATGAAGCTTGAAAAGACTGTTATAGAAAGAAGAGTTAATCTTCTTAAAGAAGAAGGTATTACCTTTAAAACTTGTGTAAATGTTGGTATTGATATTACTTTTAATGAATTAGATAAAGACTATGATGCAATAGTTGTAACAATAGGTGCATCTAAACCAAGAGATTTAAATGTGCCTGGAAGAGAACTTAATGGAATTCATTTTGCAGTAAAATATTTAACTAATAATACAAAAAGAGTAGTTGGTTCAGTATTTAATAAAGGAGCCGATATTATAGCTACAGATAAAGATGTAATAGTAATTGGTGGAGGAGATACGGGAACTGACTGTGTTGGTACGGCACTTAGACAAGGATGTAAATCTGTAAATCAATTTGAAATAATGGGAGAGCCTTTAAAAAGTAGAGGTGAAAATAATCCTTGGCCAGAATATGCAAAAATATTAAAAGTTGACTATGGTCAAGAAGAGTATATTGCGAAGTTTGGGCATGATCCAAGAAGGTATTTAACTAGCGTTAAAGAGTTTTATGGAGACGAAAATGGAGATGTAAAATCTCTTAAAACTGTTGATGTAGAATGGGTTAAAGGTGAAAATGGTAGAATGAGTCTTAAGGAAATTGAAGGTTCTGAAAAGATTTGGAATGCAGATTTAGTTTTAATAGCTATGGGCTTTACTGGTGTTGAAGATTATATAGCTAAGGATTTAGAGGTTGAGTTAAATAGTAGAGGAAGCATTAATGCAACTGATGTAGATTATAAGACTTCTAAGGATAATGTGTTTGTAGCTGGAGATGCAAGAAGAGGTCCATCTTTAGTTGTGTGGGGAATTGCAGAAGGGAGAAATGCTGCATTATCTGTAGATAAATATTTGATGGAATAGTAAAAAGGAGATATTACTTATAGTTTAATACTATAATGTGATATTTCCTTTTAATATTAATAAATAGTTAATGATTTAAGTTTACATAATATGTATTTATATGAATTATTTAAAGAAAACTATTACAAATTTATATGTTAACAAAAAGTTAAAAAAATGTTGACAAAAAGGAAATACATGTATATTATGGAAACATAAAATTGAATATACACCTCATTTTATTATGAGGTAGAGGCGCAAAATCTAACAGTTTTTAGTGGAGCTAGAGAGTGTGATGAATCTAAAAAGAAGGAGATTTTGCCGAAGTTTGTAATATGTCTCGATATTACTTGCTGGGTCTGCAGTTAAGAGCTGCAGGACTGTCTTAATAAGTTTTCCCAGACTTATTAAGTTGTGCTATCTCAAAGGAGAAAAATGGGGAGTTACTATGAATTATAAACTAAGCCATAGAGGATTAGTTTTTTTGATGTTCATATGATGTTTAAGATAGCACCAGCCCAATTGGGTTGGTTTTTTTATTACAAAAAAGGAGAGGATAAATTATGAAAAAAAGATTATCAGCATTAATTTTAGCTGTAACAACAGCTACAATAACATTAACGGGGTGTGGAACAAAAAAATCATCAGAAAATGTATTTAGAGTTGGGATGGAAGCAGGGTATGCTCCTTTTAATTGGACTCAATTAGATGACTCAAATGGTGCAGTAAAAATAGAGGGAACTTCAGAATATGCTGGTGGATACGATGTAGAAATGGCCAAAAAAATAGCAGATTCATTAGGAAAAGAGTTAGTTATAGTTAAAACTGAATGGGATGGATTAGTACCATCATTAATATCAGGAAAAATAGATGCTATTATTGCAGGTATGTCACCAACAGAGGAACGTAAAGAAACAATAGATTTTTCAGATAACTATTATAAATCAGATTTAGTTATGTTAGTAAAGAAGGGCGGAGCATATGAAAATGCAAAAACATTAAGTGATTTTTCGGGGGCTAAAATAACAGCTCAGTTAAATACTTTCCATTATTCAGTAATAGACCAAATACCATCAGTAAATAAACAACCTGCTATGGATAATTTTTCAGCTATGAGAGTTGCTTTAGAAACAGGCGTTATAGATGGTTATGTAACTGAGAGACCTGAAGCTTTAAGTGCTGAAATGGCAAATGAAAACTTTAAAATGGTAGAGTTCACAGATGGATTTGTTACATCAGAAGAAGATACTAATACAGCAGTTGGTTTAGTAAAGGGAAGTGAATTAAAAGATAAAATAAATGAAGTTTTAAGCGGAATATCACAAGAAGAAAGATTGGAGATTATGGATAACGCTATTAAAAATCAACCTGCAGCTCAATAGTTAAGGGGAGAAATTATTATAATAAGCTTAATAATTATATAATTAATATTTTAAGGAGAGTTTGTCATGAGTCTAGAATGGATAATTAAGATATTACAAAATAATTGGCCAATGTTTTTAAGAGGGGCTGGAATGACCTTATTAATTTCTATAATAGGAACATTAATAGGAACATTAATAGGTCTTATAGTTGGAGTTGTAAGAACAATACCTGTTCCGGAAAAGGGAGGGAAAAAAGGTTTATTAAAAACAATTAATATGATTTTATCAGCTTATATAGAATTTTTCCGTGGTACGCCTATGATAGTACAAGCTATGGTTATTTATTATGGATCAGCAGCAGCCTTTGGAATAGATATAGATAGAATTGCAGCAGGATTGTTTATAGTATCAATAAATACAGGGGCATATATGTCTGAAATAGTAAGAGGGGGAATTCTTTCAGTAGATAGAGGACAATTTGAAGCAGCACAAGCAATAGGAATGAATCATTTTCAAACAATGATTAATGTGGTGTTACCACAAGTTATTAGAAATATTTTACCTGCAACTGGAAATGAATTTGTAATTAATATAAAGGATACGTCTGTTTTAAATGTAATATCAGTATCAGAGTTATTTTTCCAAACTAAAACTATATCAGGAAATAACTTCAGATATTTTGAGACATTCTTTATAACATGTATAATTTATTTCATTATGACATTTACAATTACAAGAATATTAAGAGCAATAGAGAAAAAGTTAGATGGGCCTGAAAATTATATTATTGCAGGCAATCAAATGCAAGTTGAAACAACAGAAGATATAGCTAAAAAAATTAATGGTAGTGTGGGAGCTTAAGGAGGAGTAAAGAATGGAAAGAATAATTGAAGTTAAGCATTTAAGTAAATCCTTTGGAGACCATAAGGTTTTAAGAGATATAGATTTTTCAGTAAATAAAGGAGAAGTTGTTTGTATTATAGGATCATCTGGATCTGGAAAATCAACCTTATTAAGATGTATAAATCTTTTGGAAAAGCCAACAGGTGGAGAAATTATATATAATGAAGAAAATATATTAGATGATAAACATGATATATATAAGTATAGAACTAAGTTAGGAATGGTATTTCAACAGTTTAATTTATTTAATAACCATAATGTTTTAAATAATTGTATAGTTGGACAAATGAAGGTTTTAGGAAGAAGTAAAGAAGAATCAGAGAAAGTTGCTATGAAATATTTAAACGTTGTTGGAATGAGCAATTATATAAATGCTAAACCAAAGCAATTATCAGGGGGGCAAAAACAGAGAGTAGCAATAGCAAGAGCTTTATCTATGGAGCCTGATGTCATATTATTTGATGAACCAACATCTGCGTTAGATCCAGAAATGGTAGGAGAGGTTCTAAAGATAATGAAAGAACTTGCAGAAAGTGGACTTACTATGTTAGTTGTAACTCATGAAATGGAATTTGCAAGAGAAGTTTCAGATAGAGTTGTATTCATGAATAATGGAGTAATTGAAGAAGAAGGAACGCCTGAGGAAATTTTCAATAATCCTAAAAAAGAAAGAACAAGGGAATTTTTAAAACGTACTTTAAAATAATATCTTTATATAAGTTTTTAAACAAAACTAGAGACTTTATTTCTTTTAAATATGCTATAATATGAATACAATTATAATTGAGAGAGGTTACTTTGGAGGATATATGGAGAATTTATTAACAACAATCGAGAGAGAAAATCATATTAGAGAAATATTTTTAAGCATGTTTAAAGAAGATGGAATTTCCCAGGAAGAATTAGAAAAGGCAATTTGTGAGTCTTATTGTGAAGAGGGATTTGAATGTAAGTCAATAAAAGATATTCCTATAAATGAGATGAAGGAAGCAATAATTGAATGTTGTGAATTAGCTGGATTGGCATTTGAAACTTTTGATGATATTTTAGAATATTTTTATAAAAATAATAATTAGAAGATAAAGAGCTATTACTTATAAATTTAAGTAGTGGCTATTTTTTTGTAGATTATAGGTATATAATTTAAGAACAAAGATAAGATTAAAGATATAATTTTTTTTATAAAAGAGGTGAAAAATATTTTGAATAGATTATTTAGTGAAAATGATATTATAAATTTAGTTAATGATAATAAAATGGCTGTATTATATTTTACAGGAATGGATTGTGGTGCTTGTGAAGCGATAAAATATAAAATTGAAGGCATTTTAAAAAATTTACCACAAATTAAGAGTGGAGAAATTAATGGGGAGGAAAATTTAGATTTAGCTACAAAATATGGTGTGTTTTCATTACCTATATTTTTATTATTTATTGAAGGGAAAGAAACATTGAGAATTGGTAGAAATGTAGATTTACTTGAGCTTGAAAGAAATATAAAAAGATATTATGAAATGATATTTTAGGTTAATTTTAAATATTTAAAAATTGAATAGAGGTTTTAAGATGAATTTAGAGTTGAATTTAATAAAGGATAAAAGAGTATTTTTAGAATTTATAAAAAAGGAAATAGTATTAATAATTGCAATAACATTAGCTATAGGAACATCATTTATATCATTACCTAAGTTAGAGTATATAGATTTTAAAGTAATAATTCTATTATTTAATTTAATGGTAGTAGTAGCAGGATTTAAAGAGTTGCAAGTTTTAGATAGTATAGCTACTTCATTATTAAAAAGATGTACAAGTTTTAAAGCAATTACATGTACATTAGTATTTTTAACCTTCTTTTCAGCAATGATAGTAACAAATGATGTTGCTTTAATTACTTTTGTACCATTAACATTAATTATAGGTAAAAAAGCTAATATAAAGCCATTAAAGCTTATTGTCTTTCAGACATTAGCCGCTAATTTAGGAAGTTCGTTAACTCCAATGGGAAATCCACAAAATCTTTTTATTTACTCTTATTTTAATGTTAATATTATGGAGTTTTTTAAGATAACATTTCCATTAGTTTTATTATCAGTGGTATTTTTAAGTCTCATAACAATGAATGAAAAAAAGGAGGAGTTATATTTTCAAGTTGAAAATATAAAAATAGAAAATAATAGAGATATAATAATATACTCAGTTTTATTTTTCATAACAATACTTTCAGTATTTCATTTAATTGATTATAGAATTGCTTTTATAATAACAATAATAGCTATAATGATTTTTAATAAAAAGTTATTTAAAAAAGTAGATTACTCATTACTTATTACTTTTGTAGCCTTTTTTATATTTATAGGCAATATATCTTCTATGAGTGTAATTAAAGATTTTATGGTAAATATATTGTCTTCAGAAAAGAGCACATTTATATCTTCAATAATATCTAGTCAGTTTATAAGTAATGTTCCAGCAACGATGCTTATTTCAGCATTTACACCATATTATAAGGAACTATTATTAGGAGTGAATATAGGTGGACTAGGAACAATTATAGCTTCACTTGCTAGCGTAATTTCTTATAAGCTATATATTAATGAATACCCAAAAGATGGGACTGATTATATGAAAAAATTTACTACTTATAATGTTTTAGGATTAGTTATAATAGGATCCATTATATATTTTTTTATTTAAAATGAAGATTAATTTTAATAACTATAAATCTAACTAAAGATAAAATATAACAAAGAGGAGTTGTTTAATAATTATGCTTAAGGATAAAAAGACAAAAATAACATTTCATAGTGGTGTTTTAACAATTGGAGGAACAATAATAGAGGTTGCATATGAAGATAGTCATATTTTCTTTGACTTTGGTAGTGAGTATAATCCAGCCGCAAAAGTACAGCCTACTGATTTACAAGGATTATTAGATGAAAATTTAGTACCATATTTAAATAATATATTTGATCCTAAAATACATTTAATAGGATATGAGTCAAAGGAGAATACTTTTAAAAATACTGCTGTATTTTTATCTCATATTCACTTAGACCATTCTAAAATAGTTAATTACTTAAATCCCGAAATACCATTATATACTTTAGAAGGTACAAAATCATTACTAAATACTTTGAACATTAATAACGATTTTATTTTTCCTCTATATGAAAAACAAGATTCTAATACAAGGGAAGTAGTTGGAGTTAAAGAAAATGAAGTTGTTGAAGTTGGAAAAATAAAAGTTAAAGTTATGCCGGTTGATCATGATGCTTATGGAGCTAGCGGATTAGTAATAGAAACACCAGATTTAACTATAGCGTATACAGGAGATATTAGACTTCATGGATATCGAGAAAATGATACATTAAATTTCTGTAAGGAGAGTGAAAATTGTGATGTATTATTAATAGAGGGTGTAAGTGTTTCGTTCCAAGAGTTTGGAGATCCTATAAGAGAGACAGAAGCAGTAAATGAACCAGAACTTATAGAGAAAATTAATGAAGTAGTTAATAATAACCCTAATAAACAAATAACATTTAATTACTATATATCAAATGTAGAAAGAATTTTAAATATAATTAAGAGTAATCCAAGAACTGTTGTATTGGATGCATATTATTCATATGTAGTAAAAGAGGCATCTGGAATTGAAACTTATTATTATCAATTAGATGATAAGGAATATGGGCTAGACGAAAATTTAAGGATTGATTTTAAAGAGTTGTTAAATGATGAAAGTAAGTATTTCTGGCAATTAGATAAGCTTGCTTTAAAGCATATAAATAAACTTAAGAGTAATGGAATTTATATTCATACTGATGCTCAACCATTAGGTGAATTTGATCCAGCATATGAACCATTTGTAAAACAATTTAGTGATTATAATATACAATTCATATTATTGCCATGTAGTGGTCATGCACGTCCTTATGATTTAATAAAAATAATTAACTTAATTAAACCTAAGTTATTAGTTCCAATTCATTCTTATCGTCCTGAAAAACTTTATAATGAAAATGGAGATGTTTTATTACCTAAAAAAGGGCAAACAATATAATATATTTAAACTAATAAGTAGAAAGATAGCATTGTAAAAGTATTTATTTTAGAGTTTTACTGTAAATGAAGGAGGAAGTAGTTATGAAGCTTGCAATATATCAAACAAGTGATTTACATGGATATGTTTATCCAACTAACTATGTAAAAGAGCAACCACTTGGAATACTTAAAATAGGAAGTTACATATTAAATGATGAGAAAAATTATGATGCTTCTTTAAAGGTTGATTGTGGGGATTTAGTACAAGGTTCAGCCTTAGCACATTATTTATCAAAACAAAAGGTTCAAAAAAATCCTATTTTAGAAGGATTGGAATTTATAGGTTATGATGCTTATGTTATAGGAAATCATGAATTTAATTATGGATTAGACTATTTAAATAATTCATATAAACTTGTTGAAGACAAAATAATTAATGCTAATATTGAAGGATTAACTTTAAATACAAAACCATATAAAATATTTAATTTTAATGGATTTAAAATTGCATGTATTGGATTTACAACATCTTTTATTCCTAATTGGGAGCATGAAAAAAATATAACAGGTTTAAAATTCTTAGATCCAGTTGAGATGTATGGGAAATATGAAAAAGAATTAAAAGAACAAGCTGATTATATTATAGTATGTTATCATGGTGGATTTGAAAAAAGCTTAGATGGAACCAATACTCCAACGGAAAAACTTACTAAGGAAAATCAAGGAAGTGAATTGTTAGAAAAGTATGATTCAATTAATATGGTTTTAAGTGGACATCAACATAGATCCTTTATTACTAAAATAAATGGAGTAGTTTGTGCACAACCACTTCATAATGGGCAAAAGTTTAGTAAAATTATATTAGATACAGAAACTAAAGATGTAAGCTATGAGTTAGTTGATGTATCTTTATTAAATGATGAGATTAATGAAGGTTTGGAAAAAATATTTAATAATGTAGAGTCAAAGCTAAAAGATTACTTAGATAAAGAAATTGGTGAATTTGATAAGGATATACTTATAAGTGATATTTTTGAAGCAAGGTTAAAAGGTCATCCATTTATTAATTTTTTACATCAAGTGCAATTAGAAGCTTCTGAGGCAGATTTTTCAGTTTTATCATTATTTGATAGTGCAATTGGATTTAAGAAAAATGTATCTATTAGAGATGTATTAATAAATTATCCTTATCCTAATACCTTAATGGTTTTAAAAGTGAGAGGAGATAAATTAAAAGAAGCTATTGAAAAGGCTGCTACTTATTTTGTTATTGATAATGGAAAAGTAAAAATTAGTGATGGATTCTTAGTTCCAAAAGTGCAAAATTATAATTATGATACTTTTGGAGGTTTTGATTATGAAATTGACTTATCACGAAATTTTGGAGATAGAGTAGTTTCTATGAAAAAGGACGGTAAGAGTATTGACTTAGATAAGTATTATAATGTTGTTATGAATAATTATCGTGCTACTAATACTTCAATTTATCCACCTTATGAAGGGGCAGAAGTTGTTCGAGAAATTAATGTTGATATAAGTGAGCTTATAATTAACTATTTCTTAAAACATAATAATATAAAAGCTATTGAAAAAAGTAATTATATAATTAAATAATAAGTTTTGCTGTATCAATAATAAGATGATACAGCATATTTTTTAGGTAAAGATAAAGTTTTATTAACCTTATATAGTTATATTAATAATATTTAACATAGATTTTACACTAAAAATGTAAAATAAATGGTATTATTAATTATTATGTAAATATTTGGGGTAATACATAGAAATGTAATTACAAGAGAAATTGATATGGAGTGTGTTGAGTATGGAAGAGCAACGAACTATATTAGGATTAACAGAAGCGGAAGTGTTAGAGAGAAAGAAAAGGGGGCAAATTAATATTGTAGAAGAAAAAACTGTAAAATCTAATTGGGAGATTATATCAGGAAATGTATTTACATTATTTAATTTGTATAATTTTCTTATTGCTATTGCTTTAATGTCTGTTGGAGCATATTCTAATTTAGCTTTTATGCTAATAATTATATTGAATATATGTATTGGAAGTTTTCAAGAAATACATGCAAAAAATATGGTGGCTAAGCTATCAGTACTTACAGTATCTAAGGTTGATGTAATAAGAGATGGTAAAGAAAAGAGTATAGGTGTTGATGAAGTAGTCTTAGATGATATAACTATACTAAACATGGGGAATCAAATTAGCTCAGATTCAGTTGTTATTGATGGAAAAATAGAAGTAAATGAGTCTCTTCTTACTGGAGAATCAGATACAATAGTAAAGATGCCAGGAGATAAGCTATACTCAGGAAGTTATGTTGTTAGTGGAAAATGTTATGCTAAGGTTGAAAAAGTTGGTAAAGATAACTTAGCGGCAGAAATTACATTAAAGAGTAAAAAGCATAAAAAGGTAAACTCAGAATTATTAAATTCTATGAGAAAAGTTACAAGACTTACAAGTTTTATAATAATCCCAGTAGGTGTGTTATTATTTGTACAGGCGTTCTTTTTCAGAGATCAAGTAATAAAAAGTTCTGTAGTATCAACAGCAGCAGCATTACTAGGAATGCTACCAAAGGGATTAGTTTTATTAATTAGTATATCGCTAGCAACTGGAGTAATTAAGCTTGCAAAGAAAAAAGTATTAGTTCAAGACTTATATAGTGTTGAAACATTAGCGCATGTAGATACATTATGTCTTGATAAGACTGGAACTATTACAGAAGGTAAGATGCAAGTTTCAAATGTTGAAACATTTAATGAAGAAATAATGCCTATTTCAGTAAATCAGGCCTTAAGTGCATTTGTTAATGAAATAGGAGATAATAATGGTACTTTCCAAGCTTTAAAAGAGTATTTTAAAGGAAATGACAACTTTGAAGTTGACTATAAAAATTCATTTTCATCTGAAAGAAAATGGAGTTCTATTTCCTTTAAGGATATAGGATCTATAATAGTTGGAGCACCTGAAAGATTAACAGCTAAAAGTAACTTTGAAATTAAAGAGAATATGATAGAGGCACAAAAGCAAGGAAAAAGAGTGCTTCTTGTAGGATTTTCTAAAGATGTAGTGGAAGATATATTACCGGATATAGAGATTGTTGCCGCAATAGAATTATCAGATCCTTTAAGAAAAAATGCCAAAGAAATGCTTGGATTCTTTAAGGGAGAAGGCGTAACTGTAAAAGTAATTTCAGGTGATAATCCATTGACTGTTTCTAGTATAGCTAAGCAAGCAGGTTTAGAGGATTATGAATCATATATTGATTTATCTACTATAGAAAGTGATGATGAAATAATAGATCTAGTAGATGAATATAGTATATTCGCAAGAGTATCTCCAAATCAGAAGAGCTTGTTAGTGCAAGCATTACAAGCAAAAGGGCATACTGTTGCAATGACGGGTGATGGTGTAAATGATGTTATTGCGTTAAGGCAAGCAGATTGTAGTATAACATTACCAGAGGCAAGTGATGTTGCAAAGCAAGTTTCACAAATTGTGCTTTTAAATTCAGACTTTAGTGTTTTAAAAGATGTTTTAATGGAGGGAAGAAGAGTTGTAAATAATATTACTAATGTTGCTACAATATTCTTTATAAAAACATTGTATTCAGTAATGTTATCAATATTAAATATTATAACTTGTACGGCGTTCCCATTTATTCCGATACAAATTACATTAGTGGATCTTGCAATTGAAGGATATACATCATTCTTTATATCTTTTGAACCTAATGGAAAACAAATAAAAGAAAAATTCTTAAAAAGCGTATTAAAAAATTCATTCCCATATTCTGTAGTTATAATAATAAATATTATAGTCTTATATTTCTTAGCTCCAGCTTTAGGTATAGCAGAGCCGAAGATGACTACATTAATGTATTATATGATTGGATTTACTAGTATTTTGGCTGTAATAAGAGTATGTAGACCATTTAATAAAATGCGTGTATTTTTATGCACAACAACTGCTATAGGATTTTTCGTAGCAACAATTTTATTTAGAAATTTACTACATTTAAGTAAGTTAGGAATACAAGAGTTAATAGTATTTTTAGTAATGGCTATATTCAGTACAATTTTAATTTTAATAAAAAATTATTTAACAAGAGTTAGATAGATTATATAATTATACTCAATAAAAAATGTATTGATTAAAAATCAATACATTTTTTATTTTATGTAACAAAAGAATTAGATGAAACTTTCTCTAAATAGGAGCGATCTATAATTTTATAGAATTTACCGTTTTTAACTAATTTATTTGTGCTACAAAATAAATTAATTATTCTTAATAAATGTCTATAGCTTGTACATAAAAGTTCGGCACATTCTGTTAAGTTGTAAGAGAAAATTCCATCCTTTTCAGTTTTTAATATAAAAGAGGCCAGCCTACTTTCTAATGATTCATAAAGGTTGATACATGTAGTATTATTCATATAGCTAAGTCTTTCACCTAGGTTTTGACAAATATATCTTAAGAATATCACATCATTTAAAAGCAAATCCCTATATTTCATTGATATACCAATACAATAAGCTTTGGATGTAGCTTGAACTGAGGCTGTAGGAGGCTTATTCCATAAACTACAGGTTTCACCTACGATCTCAAAAGAATTAAAAAGTGTTAGAGACATTATTTTGCCAGAAGTTGAGTGAGAAAAAACCTTTAGTTTTCCACTTACTAAAAAATATAGATAATCGGAACATTCACCTTCATTAATTAAAAAATCTCCTTTATTTAAAGAAAAAAGTTCTAATAAGTTACTAATATCTTGTGAAAATAGTTTGGAAATACCGGTATTATTAATATATTTATCTAATAATTCTTGGTTTTTAACATTTATCATAGTTCCTCCCAATAAGTGAGTAAATTAATAATATTGTTCGTTTATTTATATTCATAATTTTAACATACAGCAAAATATATAACAATAAGTTCTAAAACTAAGAAAAATAAGGAAATACAGAAGGTTTGTAAAAATAAAATTTTACAAATACTCAATTAATATTTAGTAAAATATTAAATTAGTTTATATAATTTATCTAGATAAAATGGAATTATTTAAGAAAAAAACGAATATTAAAATAGGAAACTAAAAAAATATACAGTTTTTTCGCCAAAATATGACTTATGTCATATTTTTTAATGGATATAATTATTATAATTAAATTAACAAATGAACTATAGGAGATGAAATAATGAAAAAAATAATAACTTCTTTACTACTTATTATGACAACATTTCTTTTTGCTGGATGTTCTAATTCAGGAAATGATAAATCAGCAGGAAGTCAAGGTACTGATGGAGATTATTCAAAATTAAATATAGCTTTAATTTCAGATACAATTGGAACAGAACAATTTATTCTTCAAGCATACGAAGCTTTAGAAGAAGCAAGTGAAACTTATGGATTCAATATGACATCTATTGAATGTACAGATACTGCTGCATGGGAAGAAAATACACTTGCTGCATCTAATGAAGGGTATGATTTAATTATAGGAATTGGATGGCAAGCTGCTGATCCATTTAGTGATGCTGCAGATAAATTTCCAAATACAAAATATGCTGTAATTGATACAACTGCATCTAATGAAAAGGTAACAAGTTTTGGATTTGATGAAGCACAAGGAGCATATGTTTTAGGAGTAATGGTTGGAACAGCATTCCCTAATGAAAGCTTATATGGATATATTGCATCATTCCAAACACAAGCAACTTACAAATATAGATACGGATTTTCTGAAGGTGTAAAATCTGTTAATCCAAATGCTAACTTTATGTATAACTATATTAACTCATATAATGATACAAACTTAGCTTATGAATATACATTACAACAAAAAGCAGCAGGAGCAAACTTTATATTTGGTGGAGTATCTGCTAGTGCAAATTCAGGTATATATCAAGCAGCTCAAGAGTTAAGTAAAAAGGGTACACCAATATACACAACTGGATTAAGTATTGACCAAACAACTTCTGAAAATCCAAGTATTATTAGTGGATTATTAAAGAATACTGGTGCTGTTATGAATACTATAATTGATGAATTCTTAGCTGGTGAATTAAATGGTGGTTCACAAGTTCTTGGATTAAAAGAAGGAGCATTTGGAGTTGTTGGTGTTTCTCCAGAAGAGATGAATTATAGAAATACTGAAATTATAACTGATGAAGTTATAGCAGCTGGTAAGGCAGCAGCAGAAAAGATTATTTCAGGGGAAATAGTAATAGAAGTTCCTGAAGAGGCTGCAAACTAATTAGAGTATAATTTATATTTAGTGTACTTAATATAAGGGGCAGAGGCAATTTTTGCTTTGCCTCTTATTATATTCCAGATTAATTTAGAAAAGGAGTAACTTTGACATGCTTTTAGAAATGAAAAATATTGTTAAGACCTATGGTAATGTAGTAGCTAACAACAAGGTTAATATTAATCTTAATAAAGGAGAGATACTAGCTGTTGTTGGAGAGAATGGTGCAGGAAAGTCTACTATAATGAAGATACTTTATGGATTAGAAAAGCCAGACTCAGGAGAAATATTTATAGATGGTAAGAAGATGAATTTTCATAATCCATCAGATGCAATGAAACAGGGAATAGGAATGGTTCAACAACACTTTATGCTTTTTGAATCAATGACTGTTGCAGAAAATATTGTATATAAAAACGAAATGAAAAAAGGAATATTTTTTGATTATAAAAAGAATATTCAAATGGTAGAAGAGCTTTCAAAGCGTTATATGTTAGATGTAGATCCAAATGCTATTGTTGAGGAATGTCCTGTTGGGCTTCAACAACGTGTTGAAATATTAAAAACTCTTTATCAAAATGCAGATATTATAATTTTTGATGAACCTTCTGCAGTTCTTACTCCTATTGAAGTAGACGAGCTTTTAAAAACTATGAAACAGTTAGCTAAATTAGGTAAAAGCTTAATAATTATAACTCATAAGCTTCATGAAGTTATGGAAGTTGCAGATAGAGTAGTAGTAATGAGACTTGGAGAAGTTGTTGCTGAAAAATTAAAGAAAGATACAAGTATAGAAGAGTTATCTTATTTAATGGTAGGAAGACAAATCGCTAATAGAGTAATTCCTGAAAAGGAAACTAAAGAGCAGCTTTTAGAGGTTAAAAACTTAACTTTAAAGGGTGAACATAATAAAAACATCTTAAATAATGTTAACTTACATATTAAAAAAGGTGAAATAGTAGGTATTGCAGGTGTATCTGGTAACGGTCAATCTGAGCTTATTAGATGTATAACAGGATTAGATAAGGTTGATAGTGGTAATGTAATTATTAATAAAAAGGATATCACAAATAATACTGTAATGGGTATAAGAGAAGCCGGTATTGCTCATATTCCAGAGGATAGATATATGTGGGGAAGTGCACCGGAAGCAACACTTGCTGAGAATGCATTAATGGGATATGAAGATAGTGAAGAATTCTCTAAAAAAGGAATTTTAAATATTAATAAAGTTACAAAGCATGCTGTAGAGTTAATTTCAAAATTTAGAGTTAAGGCTGATTCACATACACAAAAAATAAAAGAGCTTTCAGGTGGAAATGCACAAAAACTTATCGTTGCAAGAGAAATGTCTATGGAGACTCCACTTATTATTGCTTGTGAACCTACAAGAGGGATTGATATAGGAGCAATAGAGTTTATTCATGATCAACTTGTTGCAAAGAGAAATAAAGGAGATAGTGTATTATTGGTATCTTCAGAGTTAAGTGAGATTATGGACTTAAGTGATAGAATTTATGTAATTTATGATGGGGAAATTGTTGGTGAATTTAAAAGAGGAAGTATTGATGAAAAGGCATTAGGTCTTTTAATGGTAGGAGGTAAAAATAATGAAAAGTAAAAGCTCGTTATCAGGAAGTATTACAAAAAGTAAACTTTCAACTATATTTGAACCATTAAAACATCCTCTACAAGCTATTGTTGTTGGATTATTAATAGGTGGTGTAATTATTGCACTTTCTGGATTTAATCCTTTTGAAGCAATTATAGGAATGTTTAAAGGTGGATTTGGCTCAACTTATTATTTAACTACAACCTTAACACGTTCTATTCCTATTATATTTGCTGGGCTTTCTGGAGCATTAGCTTGGGGATCTGGTTATTCTAGTTTAGGTGCTGCAGGGCAAATGGTTTTAGGTGCCTTTACTTCATCAGTTGTAGCTGTAATATGTCCAGGACCACCGGCATTTGTTGTTATAATATCTATTATTAGTGGTGCTTTAGTAGGGATTTTATATTCACTTATCTCAGCATATGTAAGTGAAAGATTTAAGTTGGATTTACTTATTATAACTCTTATGATGAACTATGTTGCTGATTACATAGCATCTTACTTTACAACATATGTTGTAAAAGACCCATTAGGTTTAGACTCTTCAGCAATTCAAACTCAAAAGTTAACTGATAATATTCTGCCTAAAATGTTTGAAGGATATTCATTACATTGGGGATTTGTAATTGCAATTATTTGTGTCTTAATCGTACTTTTCATAATGAAGAGAACAAGTTTTGGATATAAAGCAAAGATGGGTGGATTAAATCCTAACTTTGCTAATTATGGTGGTGTTAACAGTACTAAGATGATGTACTATGTATTAATGTTAAGTGGTGCATTAGCTGGTATTGGTGGTGCATGTGAAGTTTTAGGAACAAGATATCGTTATGTTGATAATATGATTACATCTCCAGGATATGCATGGACTGGTATTATAGCTTCATTAATGTCAAGCAATCATCCAGTCGGTATTTTAGTAAGTAGTATTTTCTTAGCTGGTCTTACAACAGGGGGAAGTACTATCGAGCGTAGTATGGGAGTACCATCTGAAGTAACAACGATTATTCAAGGAATTATCACTTTATTAATTACTGCAAAATTTGCTGTGAAGTGGTATAAGAAAAAACAAAATACAACAGATAAGGAAGGAGTACAATAATGGAGTTAAGTGTAGATTATTTAGCAGTGGTAGCTAATTCCACTCTTCGTATGATGACACCTATTTTATTAGTTACATTAGCTGCAGCTATATGTTCTAAGGTACGTATTTTTAATATTGCAATGGAAGGTACTATGCTAACAGGCGCATTTTTCAGTATTGTTGCAAATTATTACACTCATAATGTATTTTTATCTGTTCTTGCAGGTGCAATTAGTGGAATGATAGTATCTGCTATTGTAGGATTTTGTATAATTAAATTAAAAGCATCTCCTGTTGTTGTTGGTATGGCAACTAATACTATGATGGGAGGAGTTACAACATATTTACTTTATATAATTTTTAAAACAAAGGGAGTATTTACTGATCCTAGTTTAGTAAGTCTTCCAAAAATTGATTTGCCTATTATTAAGGATATTCCTATATTAGGAACTATTTTTTCAGGATTAACATTTGTTGATTATTTAGCATTTATACTAGCTATAGGAATGTATATATTCTTATATAAGACAGTATTAGGATATAGATTACGTGCTATAGGTATAAATAAAGAAGCTGCAAGAAGTCTTGGTACTCCAGTAGAGAAATATCAATTCCTTACAATAAGTTTATCGGGAATATTATGTGGATTAGGTGGAGTTCTTCTTTCTATGGGAACTGTAACACTATTTATGCAAAATATGACTTCAGGACGTGGATATATTGCTATGGCTGCTAATAATTTAGGAAAGTCTCATCCAATAGGAGTTCTTTTATCAAGTTTATTCTTTGGATTCTCACAAGCAGCAGGAAATGTACTTCAAAATACTTCTTTAAAAACACAAATTACAGCTTCTATTCCTTATGTAGCAACAATTGTTGCACTTATATTATTTAGTATACAAACTAAAAGAAATAAGAAAAAGAAGATTAAGTAGGTGTAGAATATGAAGTTTTTACATTTATCAGATATTCACTTTTTAAGAGAGTATCCAAAAGCTGAAAAAGGCTATAATTCTATTTTTAATAATATGACAAGTCCTTTAATACAGATAAGAAAATCTTTAGAACAAATAGACTTAAGTAAAATAGATTTTGTTATTATAACTGGAGATTTAGTGGAATCAGGAACTTATGAAGATTATGTAATTTTAAAAAGTGAATTAGAAAAATTATTAGGTAATACTCCATATATACTTACTTTAGGAAATCATGATAATAAAGAGGCTTTTTATAAGGGGTGGTTTAATAAAGAATGTAATGATCCTTATAATACTGTTAATGAAATAGGTGAATTAAGAATAATTAGTTTTGATAATTCACAGTATAAAAATAGTGATGGATTTATTTCAGAGGAGCAGTATGAGTGGTTAGAAAATCAATTAAAGGGTAGCACTAAAAAAGATACTATTTTAATGCTTCATCATCATCTTATAAAAGATCAATTTACTACACCAGCTGTTAGTTATGATGATAGATTTGAAAATATAATAAGAGAAAGTTCTATAATTGGAATTTTTGCTGGTCATACTCATCATCCTTTTAAAGGTTGTTTTGCAGAGAAGCCTTATTTCTCTACAGGTAGTCTTAGTTTTATAGGATATGATGAGAGTAATGGTATTGTAAGATTTGAGGAAAGTGCTAAGTTTAGTATTTGTACCTATGAAAATGGTAAGATATCAGTAGAGGTAATTTCAGCTTTAGATGATAGTAAATTATTAGGAGTAGTTAATTTCAGAGAATAAAAAATAAATTAATATTTACAAAAGGTGATTTCTAATATTAAATAGGAATCATCTTTTTTTAGTCTATTAATAATACTTGACACTATCAACTATAAGGGTATAATTGATAGTATCAAGTATTAAAGAGGTGTTTTTTATGAATAAGTTAGATAAGTTTATAAATGAATTATGTGGAATATTTAATAATGACAGGCAAATAAATTATGAGTTAGAATCAGGAGAGTTAAAACATCCAAAGGCAAAGCATATAAATGGTGTTTGTAATGATAAGATAATTAATTTACCAAATGATTTTTCAGGATATTTTGTTATTGAAGAAAGTTATTATGAGCAAGGAAAATTTAAAAATATTCTTCCGCATCTATTCTTATTTACAGTTAATGAAGATGATAATATAGTTTTAACTTCTTATGAAATTCCAAGTAATATCTCAAAAGAAGAATTTAGAAATGATAATGAAAACTTAACTATGGATTATAAAGAACTTAAAGTTTCTTCTAAGTTTACTCCTATGGTTTACAAAGAAAAAAATAATGTGTATGAAGGAGAAAGTATTAGTAATTTTACACCAGAAACTGAATTTACTTTAAAGGAGAAAATTGAAAATGGTAAAATGTATGTAAGTGAAGTTTTTAGAAAGAATGGTAAAATTACTTTTGGATTTGTTGATCCAATAGTTTATGAAAAAATAAATTAATATTAGAAAAGAGGAATATGATTGTCATATAAAATATTAGGTAAATATCTATCAGATTTAAATAGAGACTTTATAAGATATTCTGAATTAAATCTATCGGAATATGGATTAACTCTTAATATGTGGCGTTGTATGATAATAATAGAAAATAATAGAGGCTGCAATTTGAAGGATATAGCAAAGGCATTAAATGTAGATGGTGCAATTATAACAAGAAATATAAAAAAGCTTGAAGATTTAAATTATGTTATAAAAGTAAAAAGGGATAATGATAATAGATTTTTTGATTTATGTCTTACTGATAAAGGATTAGATATTCTTAAGTTAATTAATGAATATCATGATAAATGGTATGAAAAAATAACTTATAATTTTAATGAAGAGGAAGTTAGTAATTTAATTAATCTACTTAATAAGCTTTGTAGTAATATTTAAAATAAAAAAAATCTAGATAAAGAGTCCAGTGACAAATGTTACTGGACTTTATTCATAATGTAGAAAATTAAAGGTTATTAATAAGAATTTTGCACAAACTTTTTATAGGAGTAATTGGAGGTGTAAAATGAAACTTGCAACAATTAAAAATTTAAAAAAGTATTATGGAGATAGATTAATATTAGATATAGATAAATTTGAAATAGAAGAAAAAGATAAGATAGGGGTTGTAGGTGAAAATGGAGCAGGAAAAACAACATTATTGAAAATTTTACTTGGAGAAATAAAAGCTGATGAAGGTTCGGTAAATTTAACAGATAGTTACTCATATATAAGCCAAATAGATGAGGGATATACTATTTGTAATAATAGTAAGATGAAAAAAGTTTTTAGTGCTCCTGATGAATATGAAGACTATTTATCTGGAGGAGAAAAAGTAAAAATTAGAGTAGTGAGTGCATTAGAAGAAAATACAAGCCTTATTATAGCAGATGAACCTACTTCTAATTTAGATAGTGAAAGTATTAAAGCTTTAGATAATATGTTTAAAAAGTATAAGGGAGCATTATTAATAGTTTCACATGATAGAAAATTTTTAGATGATGTATGTAATGAAATTGTAGAGATAGAAGAGGGAAGATTAAAAATATATAAGGGTAATTATAGTAAATATGTAACTTTAAAAGAAGAAAACCATAAGAAACAAAAAAGAGAATATGAAAAATATATACATGAAAAAGATAGATTAGAGCGTGTAATAAATGAAAAAGAAGTACTTAGAGATAGAATAAAAAAGGCTCCTAAGGGAATGGGAAAATCAGAAGCAAAAACTATTAAAATGGGAGATCAAAGAGGAAAAAAACATATTGAAAACAATATAAAATCAATAGAAAAAAGAATAGAGCATATGGAAGTTAAGGCACCACCTAAGAAGAAAGAAAGGATTATAATTAATATAAATGAAGGTACTGAAATTGCTACTAAAAATTTAATAGAAATTAAGAAATTAAAGTTACTAGTAGAAGATAAAATTTTAGTTAATGAAATTAATTTAAATATAAGAAATGGAGCTAAAATTGCACTAATTGGAGCTAATGGGTGTGGGAAAACCACTTTACTAAGACGAATTTTAAGCAATGATTCAAAAGAAATAAATATATCAAGTAATGTTAAAATAGGATACTTTGATCAAAAACAAGATATTTTAAATAATGAAAGGAGTATTTTAGAAAATATAAAAGAAGATTCTAAGTGGGATGATAGCTTTATAAGAATAAATTTAAGTGAGTTTGGGTTTAAGAAAGACTCTGTAAATAAAATGGTAAGTGAATTATCGGGAGGAGAAAGAGTCAAAGTAGCTATATGTAAGATAATATTATCTGACAATAACTTATTAATATTAGATGAACCAACTAATTATTTAGATATAAAAACTATAGAAGCGTTAGAAAATGCTTTAGTTAATACTAATAAAACTTTATTATTGGTATCACATGATATAGAGTTTATATCTAATGTATGTAACCACATAATTGAGATTAAGGATAAAGAGATAAAGGAATTTGCAGGAACTTATACTGAATATATTAAGAATTTTAAAAGTATTAGAAAGAATTCAGAAAATAAACATTTAGATGATGAAATATTACTTCTTGAGAATAAATTATCGGAGGTGATTTCTCTTTTATCAATAGAAACTAAAGAAGATAAAAAGGAGAAACTTAATAAAGAGTATTTAGAGCTTATAAATTCTTTAAGAGAAGTAAAATTAAAAAGAGAATCTTAATTTAGGATAATATTACAAAAGACTAATGTTATATTGTCTTATTTATCTTTATAAATTATACTGAATTTATAAAATATATGAATATATAAAAGGGAAATAATGATGATGGAAGAAAAAGTGAAAAATAAGATTTCAATCCCTCGATATCAACAAATAGCAATTGAAATTGCTTCGAGGATTTCTAGTGGACAATATAAGGTTGGTGAAAAGATATATGCACGTTCATCTATAGCCAGTCAATATGGGGTTTCTTCGGAAACCGCAAGGCGTGCAATTTGTATATTATGCGATTTAGAAATTGTTACATCAGAAAAGGGAAGTGGAGTTATAATTAAATCATATGAAAATGCGGTTAACTTCATTAAGCAATATAGTAAGCGCCAAACTATTGATACTATAAAAGAAAATTTACTAAAAAGTATAGCACGTCAGCAAAAAGAAATGGATACTTTAAATGAATGTTTATCTGATTTAATTGCAGCATCAGAACATTTTAGATCAATGAATCCATTTATGCCATTTGAAGTAAAGATAACTTCAGAATGTTCTTATTTAAATAAGACTGTATCAGAAATTCAATTTTGGCAACACACAGGAGCTACTGTGCTTGCCATTGGTAGAAATGGAAATGTAATTAAATCGCCAGGACCATATGCTATATTATTAGAAAATGATATTATATATTTTCTATCACAAGATGATTCTTCACAAAGAGTTAAGGAGTTTTTATATCCTATAAAATAATAAGATAGTTTTAAAGTGCTCAAGGCTAAAAATAGTCTTGGGCACTTTTCTATTATTTGACAAAGTAACAACTTTGTAATAAAATTAGGTTGTTACTTGGTAAAAGGAGGAATGAAATGATTAGATTTGAAAATGTCACAAAAAGATACAAAACAAAACAAGTATTGAAAGAGATTAATTTAACAATTGAAAAGGGAAAGCTTGTTACAATTATTGGGGAAAGTGGTTGTGGGAAAACTACTTTATTAAAAATGATAAATAGATTAATTAAACCTTCTAGTGGATTTATTTATATTAATAACAAAAAAATACAATCAATTGATGAAGTCATGCTAAGGAGAAATATAGGGTATGTTATACAGCAAACTGGCTTATTTCCTCATATGACTATTAGAGAAAATATAGAGCTTATTCCTAAGTTGCAAAAAGTAGATTCAGAAAAGATTATTGAAAATACTAGAAAATTAATGCAGATGGTAGGCCTAAATTGCGAAGAATTTTTAGATCGTTATCCAACAGAATTAAGTGGGGGACAACAACAACGGGTCGGTGTAGCTAGAGCATTTGCTAATGATCCAGATATTATTCTTATGGACGAGCCTTTTTCAGCTCTAGATCCAATGACAAGATCAGATTTGCAGGATGAGCTTGTTGAATTACAATCTAAATTAAAAAAGACTATTGTATTTGTTACACATGATATGGATGAGGCTATTAAAATTTCAGATATGATTTGCATAATGAAAGATGGAGAAGTATTACAATACGATACTCCAGAAAATATATTGAGGAATCCAGTTGATGAATTTGTTTCTAATTTTGTAGGTAAGAATAGAATATGGTCATCTCCAGAATATATAAAAATTTCAGATATAATGATTGATAAGCCAATTACATCATATAAAAATTTATCTGTTTTTAAGTGTATTGATAAAATGCGTCAAAAAAAGGTGGATAGTCTTCTTATAATTGAACCTAATGATCATAAATTAATTGGTATTGTAAAAGCAAGTAAGCTTAGAGGAATTGAAGATAAGACTCAGCCTGTAGAAAAGTTTATGAATAAAAAATTCTCAACTCTTCTCATAAATGAATGTATTTTAGATGCTTTAAAGGTGGTTACAGAAGAACATATATCTACTGTTCCAGTTGTTGATGATGCCTCACATCTAGTAGGTTTAGTCACAAGAAGTAGTCTAGTTACAACATTAAGTCAACAATATTTTGATTATGAGGAGGATGAAATTATATGAGTTTATTGCAATATGTAATTGATAATCAAGCACAAATATTATCATTATTAATAGAGCATATAAAACTGACAGCAATTTCTGTTGGTGTAGCAATTTTAATTGGAGTACCTCTAGGAATTTTCATTTCATATGCATCTAAAGCTAGTAAACCTATTTTATGTATAGCAAATATTATACAAGCTATACCGAGTATGGCACTACTTGGATTTATGATACCGCTTTTAGGTATAGGAACAGTACCTGCTATAGTTGCAGTTGTTCTTTACTCACTTCTTCCTATTATAAAAAATACCTATACTGGAATTCAGAATATTAATGATCAGACTCTTGAGGCTGCAAAAGGTATTGGGCTTACGCCATTTCAGGTATTAACTAAGGTGCAAATACCTTTAGCTCTTCCAGTGATTATGGCAGGTGTACGTATTGCATCAGTAACTGCTGTAGGACTTATGACTATGGCTGCATTTATAGGGGCTGGTGGTTTAGGTTATCTTGTCTTTTCAGGTATTCGTACAGTAAATAATAATCAAATATTAGCAGGAGCTATTCCAGCATGTTTATTAGCTTTATTAGTAGATTTCTTAATTGGATTGGTAGAAAACCTAGTTATGCCTATTAGTCTTCAAAAAGGTAATATAAAATCTAAAAAGAAAAAACGTACAACACAAAAGGCAATATTGAGTATTTCAGCATTGGTTCTTGTAATTATTTTTGTTGTAACTTCTTTTGGGAATACAGGAAATGAGCAGCGTACAATTACTATTGGATCTAAAGATTATACTGAACAAGCTGTTTTAGGAAATTTAGTTGCTGATTTAATAGAGGCAAAGACGGATATAAAAGTAAATAGAAAATTAGACTTAGGTGGAACTCAAGTTTGTTTTGGAGCAATTCAAAGCGGTGATATAGATATGTATGTTGAATATAGTGGAACAGCTTATAGTGATACACTAAAGCATACTCCAATTAATGATGTAGATGAAGTTTATAATACAGTAAAAAAAGAGTTTAAAGAACTTTATGATATCGAAGTATTAAAGCAAATGAGTTTTAATAATACTTGGGTTTTAGCAGTAACTGAAGAAACCGCTGAAAAATATAATTTAGAGACAATAAGCGATTTAGCTAAAGTTGCTGGATCCATGAAAGCAGGAGTTGTTTTTGAATTTGCAAATCGAGAAGATGGATTATCAGGATTACAAAAGGAATATAACTTTAAAATTGGAGATGTAGTAACTTTAGATGGTGCACCAAGATATACAGCTTTAGTTAATGAAGAAGTAGATGTTGTTGATGCATTTGCAACTGATGGTTTACTAAAAAAGTTTAACTTAAAAGCCTTAAGTGATGATAAGGGATTTTTCCCACCTTACTATGCAATGCCTATTATAAGCTCTGAGAAATTAGATGAGTTCCCAGAAATAGAGGGGATTTTAGAGGAATTAGGTGAGGTTCTTACAAATGAAGTTATGATGGAACTTAACTATAAGGTAGATGAATTACAAGAATCGCCTTCGAAAGTTGCAAAAGACTTTCTTCAAAGTAAAGGTTTGATATAAGAAGCAATTATTAAGTTTAAAAGTATGTTTTAATATATAATTAATAGATTGACAACCCATAGGGCATATTATAATATATTAATATAAATGATAGATTTCAGAAAAAGAGAGGTATTTGTGTGAGTGTTTAGTATCAAATAGTTAATTTTATATTGATTCCCTAAATTATGGTATATTTATACCTTTATTTGTTGCGGAATTAATTATAACTAATTGATACAAGTCCACGAATTTACTTCAGGGGTAGTAGGTTACCTTTATTTAAAGTTGAATTTTAAGCTGTGGAAGTATCCACAGCTTTTTTATATTTAAGTTTATGAAATCTATCATGATTTCGTTGACTTGTATTTAGATTTGATACAAGGAGGGAAAATAAAAATGGATATAATGACATTAGAAAAATTAAATTATAATGAATTAAAAGAGGTAGTTAAGGGGTATTGTGTTAGCGGTTTAGGAAAAGCACTTATTGATAAATTAGAACCAAGTAGTAACTTAAAAATTGTTAATAGAAGATTAGATGAAACTTCAGAAGGTAGAAGGCTTATTGATGCTTCATATCATATACCTTTGGTTGGAATATTTAATGTATTACCTTATATAGATAAAATTGAAAAAGGCTCATCTTTAGATCCTGAAGATTTAGCAATTATGTCTGACTTTTTAAGAGGATGTAGAAAAGTAAAATCATTTATTAAAGATAAAGAAGGATATGCACCAACATTAAGTAGTTATGGAGAAAGTATAACAGATTTAAGCTTTATTGAGGAAGAAATAAATAGATGTATAAGAGGCTCAATAGTTGACTCTAATTCTAGTAGAGAACTTAAAAAAATTAGAAGAGGTATTGATGAGTGTGAGAATAAAATAAAAGAAAAATTAGATAGATTTTTAAAAAATAGTGAAAACAAACAGTATATTCAAGAGTTCTTTATAAGTAAGAGAAATGGAAGATATACAATTCCAATAAAAGCTTCTTATAAAAATTATGTACAAGGAACTATTATTGAATCATCATCAAAGGGAACAACTGTGTTTATGGAACCAAGTACAGTTTCAAAGTATACTTCAGAGTTAGCTATTTTAAAGGCAGAAGAAAGTGTAGAAGAATATAAAATATTAGGTATGCTTACTGAACTTATTAATGAAAAAATAAGAGAAGTGAAAATTAATATAGAAGTAATAGCTGAATATGATATGATTTGGGCTAAAGCAAAATACAGTAATGATATTGATGGAATTAAACCTGAGTTAAATGAGCATGGATATATAAAAATAGTTAATGGAAAATATCCACTAATAAAAAATCCAGTACCACTTAATTTTGAAATAGGTGATGATTATAGAACACTTATAATAACAGGGCCAAATGCAGGGGGAAAAACAGTAGTTTTAAAAACAGTAGGAATATTAACACTTGCGGTACAATCAGGATTCCATATACCAGCTGAAGAAGGAACAGAAATTTCAGTATTTAATAAAATATTTGTTGATATTGGAGATAATCAAAGTATAGAAAATGCTCTAAGTACTTTCTCATCTCATGTTAAGAATTTAGCTGGAATAATAAAGGAAAGTTCAAAATCTACTCTTTTATTATTTGATGAAATAGGAAGTGGGACTGAACCAAATGAAGGGGCAGCTCTAGCAATAGCTATTTTAGAAGAATTATATCATAAGGGATGCATTACAATAGCAACTACACATTATGGCGAAATTAAGAATTTTTCACAAGAGCATACTGATTTTGAAAATGCAGCTATGGAGTTCAAAAAGGATACTCTTGAACCTTTATATAAGCTTCATATTGGTAAAAGTGGTGACAGTAATGCTCTTTATATTTCTAAGAAAATGGGTATTTCTGATTCTATTATTGAAAGAACTAGAAAGTATATAGAAACTAAGAAGTATAATTATGATGTAATAAATAGTAGTAAGGTTATTAAAAAGAAGGAAGAAGTAGAAGAGGTAAATTTAAAGTATAATTATTGTATGGGTGACAAGGTGCTTCTTTTAGATAATAATGAAAGTGCTATAGTTTATAAGGAATTAGATGAATTAAATAATTTAACTGTTTTTTATAAGAAAGAATTTATTAAAGTTAATTATAAGAGAGTTAAGTTAGAATTAACAGCAAGTGAATTGTATCCTGAAGGGTATGATTTAAATCAAATTTTTATAAGCTATAAAGAAAGAAAACTTGAGCATGATATTATACGTGGTTCAAAGAAGGCACTAAAAAAAGTAAGAAAAAGTACAATATAAGTTAGATTAATAGCACTTGGTAAAATGCATAAATCTATATTAAGGATTTATGCATTTTTTTTGTTTGAAATGAACAATAGAACTCTATTATAAGAGTATTTTAATCAAGTAAATATAATAATTCACCTATATTTTAAAATTGAATAATATATTACTGAAAAGGAGGGATTAAAAAATGGCAATAGAGGTTGTTGGATTCTATCGTGATAATGAATCTTTATACGATGAATGTAAGAAATGTATATCTTATTATTCAGTTATTGTACTTAGTAATGGGGCTAGATTAGAGGGAATTATTGAAGAAGTAATTAATGATAGTGTAAGTATATTAGTTGCAGAGGATGTAATGGAAAGTGAGTATGAAAATGAGATGAATAGGCAGCAATATATGGGATATAGGCAACCAGGAAGGTTTATGCGATTTAATAGAAGAAGATTTCCTATGAATAATATTAATAGTGCAAGGGTATTAAGGTTTCCATATATTATACCACCTTATCCGGTTTATCCATATTCGTATCCATATCCATACCCATATTACCCTTATTAATTTAGGGATTATGACATAAAACAATAAATGAGCTTAACTTATTCTTAATAAGAACCATATATATTAAATCACCCTAAATAAATATGTAATTTATTTAGGGTGATTTAATGTTGAATTTATTATGAAATTTAAAGAGGTTTAAAGTTTAATATTGATTTTAATTTTACTAATTAAATCATTAAAAAAGAGGGTTTTAAAATATTGAATAATAAGGTAAAATGTAAAATATTAAGTTATATTAGCTAAATTTAACTAAAAGAAGGAGAGGGTGTAAATGAAAAAAATAGTATCATGTACTATTGCGACAGCATTGGCAACAACAAATTTAACTACTATGTCAGTGGAAGCCATGAACTCAACTACTAAAGTAGATGATTCTATTAATGTTAATGAACACATTAATAATTCAACGGAGGTAATTGTTGAGGATATTGATAAAATAGAAAACAATAATACCACTGTAGAGAGTGATAATTCTAGCGATAATAATCTTAATGAAAATAATAGTGTTAATGATTCAAATTCTGAAGAATCATTAACTCAAGATAATGGACAAACATTTGAGGAAAATAATATATCCTCTGATGATAAATTAGAGAATAATGATGTTCAAGACAATTCAAGTGCAGAAGATGAACAATATAATAATATAAATAAAATTAATGTAAATGAGAAATTGAGCCAAAGTAAAGCGACTAGTTCTGAAGAAATAAAAAGTTATGGGAAATTAGAATTTGATATTAATTTTGCTATGCCAATAATTAATACTGATTCAATAAATATTAACTTATTTAAGGAAAATCAAAATATTGGGCAAATATCTGATTTATCAACTGAAGAAGGAACTTTAGATAATGGAGTAACATATAGAATTGAAAAGTTAAATTCAAAGAAGCAGCCATTAGAAGATGGAGAAAATGATATTTACTTCTTACATATTATAATTGAAAAGCTAGAGCTTGGAACATATAGTGCTGAAATTAAATCAGAAAGTTACATAGATACTACAGTAGATAATATAGAAATAAAAGATTTTTCAAAGAGAGTCATTTTAGGAACTAGTTATAATGAAGCTTTAAAGTATAATGGAGTATTTTTAGCTGGAGACGTTAATGGCGATGGAAAAATAGATATGGGTGATTATAATTTAGTATTTGAAAATATAGGATCATCTAATTCAAAATATGATATTAATAAAGATGGAAAAGTTAATGTTACGGATTTAACTTATGTTAATGAAAATATAGGTTCAACTAGAGGTAATGTAGAAATAGTTGATACTGATGCAATATTAGATTTAAACAAAATTACTATTGATGATAGTAATTTAAAGTTAGAAGAAGGAACAGATGTAAGAGATATATTTGTAGACAATAATAAGTCAGTTACAATGACTAAGGTTGATGGAGAAGCACCAAGTGAAGAATCACCATTAGTTATCGGTATAGATTTATCTACAGGTTTAAGAAGTAATGAAGCTGTAGAAATGGAACAAATAGTCCTTAAGGAACCTGAATATTCAAGTAATGGAGAGGCAGCACTTCCAAGTACAGGAACTATAACTTATGAAGATGAAAATGGAAATGTTGAAACAATAAGTTTCCCTAATGAAGGTGCAGGAGTGGCAACTTTTAGAAGTGCAGAATCTGGAGATTTAGTAATAGACCTTGGAAAACAAGTAGCTGTTAAGAAGATTTCTATTAATGTAACAGGAAATAGAGGTAATAAAAAGATTTCTGAAATAGCTAAAATAGAGTTTTTAAATAATGTTTATAAAGAAATTCCAGAGCCAGAAATGAATATTCCTCAAATAAAAACAGTTGAAACATCAACAAATTTACATGATGAAAGAATAACTTTAACATGGGATGCACAGCCAAATGTGACGGCATATGAAGTTACATATGAAAAGCTTGATTCAAATGGAAATGTTACTAGTACTAAAAAGCTTCAAACAAATAAAACAAGTTTAAATATATTAGATAAAGATATTAAACCTTATGATATATATAGAGTTAGTATTCAATCATTAAATGGGGAATGGAGTAGTGGATACGAAGGTGAAAGCGAAAATCCATCTGCTTTTGATGGAAAACCTGACAATGTAGATGAAAATTATAATATAATCCAAAGTTATTATGATGGATATAAGGGAACAGTATCAGAAATACAAGTTGTTCCAATACAATCACCAGAACCACCAAGAAACTTAACAACAATTCAAGGATATAAATCATTTACTGTAAGTTGGGAAAATCATTCTCAAGCTAGAGAATTTGATATTTACTACAGAAAAGTAGGAGATACAGATAAAAGTTGGATAAAGGCTAATGATAATAATAAAAAGGTAACTGAAGATAGCACTGATGTAACTAATCCAGATAAGAGTAAATTAGTAAAAAGTCATAGTTATACAATAAATAATCTTGAAGATAATGCATCTTATGAGGTTAGAGTAACTGCGACTAATCATTTAGGAACTAGTAAGATGTCTAGTACATATATAGCTAGTACAACATCAGTAAATCCACCAGTAATGTCAGAATATAAGCTTATTAATAGACCTACAGATGAAAATGAAATAGGGACAACTCATATTATTGATGTACGTAATAAATTAGATGCTGATGGATGGGCAACTAATGATTCAGCTTTAAAATATGACTCAGAATATGCATTAGTAGATGGAGACTTTACGACTTCATGGAAGGTTAATGACTGGGATACAGGAGCTAGCTATGGATCTAATAGAGGTTCAGAAATTACATTTGATGATAGTTATGCAATAGGATCAATAGCTTTTGCAGAGACATTAGAGCAAGGATATAATATGTCTTTATATAAAGTTAAGGTTACTTACTGGGATGAGGAAGGAAACCAAAATGTAGTTTACCCAACATCATTCCAATCAAAGGTTTCTAATGGACATAAATATTACACTGTAAAGCTATCAGAACCAATAACTGCAAAGAAGATTAAGGTAGATACATCAGGATATGGTGGAAGTGTACAAACAATGTCTGAAATTAGATTTTATGAATATGATAGTTTAGCTGATGATATAAAAGCTTTATATACTGATGATTTAAGACTTGTGCTTAAAGATGATGTAACTCAAGAGACTTTAGATGAGTTAGCTAATAGATTAAATACACCGGATCCTATAAGTAATGAGTATCATCCAGATAAATCTGTTTTAGAAGCAGAATTAGAGGTAGCACAGAAGTTATTTGATGATAAACAAGTATCAGAAAAAATAACTAAGTTAGATGCAAGTATTAGAAGTGGTGGTACTGGTCCATCTTTAGGAATGCAAAATGATTGGCAATCATTGGGAAGTGTTGCAAGACCAAGTGTTGATGAAGATGGTACATCAAAACAAATAGTTGTATATATGGGATCAAGTGATCCAAATACAAGGGTTCAAATAACATTCCTTCAAAATTATGGTCTTCCAAGTGCATATCAAGGGGGAACTGTTACTATAAAACCAGGTAGAACTGAAATTACTATACCTTCAATTATATCTGCTGATGTAGAAAAGGGTGGCCAAGTAATGGCAAGAGTGACATCTGGTAGCACCAGTGCAGATATACAAATACGTTTAAGTGGAGTTACAGATATTCCGCATTTAGATGTTAATAACTTAATAAATGATGAATCTAAAGAAAATGAAGTTAAAGATAGAATAAGAACATATATAACAGAGTTAAAAGCATATATGACAGATGTTAAGAGTCTTTATCCAACAGAAGTTAGTGATACAGACAAAGAAAATAATATATATCTTTATGATGAAAAAACATCACCTTTAAATACTACTGATATTGAAGGAGATAGATTTACTTTAACTTTACCAGCATCAGAGATATTAAAAGGAATTGAAGAAGGTTTAGCTGGTAATGAAGAGGCTCAAGTAGAAAGAGTTTATAATGCACTTTTAGCTTGGGAGCAAGAAGTTCAAGTTGGATTTGCTAAGAAAGGTGTATTTGAATCAGTTCAAGACTTCAATAATAATGGAGAAATAGATACAGAAGATACAGCATATTTCAATAAGCACAAAGCGCCAGAAACTAGATTAAATATTAAATACCAAAGAATGATGATGGGTGCTGCGGCATATGCATCAGGACATCATATAGGTGTTGGTTTTGGAAGCTCTAATTATATTCAAGGGGTGCCTTATAAGTTTGATTCAGAAGGAAATGTAACAAATTCAAATGAAGCTCACCTTTATGGTACTTTAATAGGACATGAAATGGGACATGTTATGGATATTGGAGATAGATTATATCCAGAAACAAGTAATAACTTAATGGTAGCTATTACTTCAACTATGCTTGATGAAGATAGTCCATATGCATCATCAATGAATGCTTTATATGAGAAGGTTACTTCAAACACTTTAGGTTTATCTACTAATAGAAGTGTAGTATTAAATATGTTATGGCAACCTTATTTAGCATATGAAGATAACAGCACTTATAAGATGTTACTTAATGGGTTTGATAGTAACTTAGATGACGATTCTTATTTTGCTAAATTAAATAGAGCATATAGAGAGATGACTGCAGAGGAAAGAGCAAATGGTGATAGAGATCAATGGTTAATTAGAATGAGCTCTAAGGTTGTAGGAAAGGATTTAACTGATTTCTATGAAGCACATGGAATAATAGCCAATGCTACAACATTAGAATATGTATCTCAATTCCCTAAAGAAACTAAAAAGATTCAATATATAAATGATGAAGCTAGAAGAAGAAGAATGGCAGGAACTGCAGATATGGAAGCAGGAACTACTTTATCAGCTGAATTTGGAACAGATTCTAAAGGTAATAAAATTACAGATGGTTCTTATGTTAATGATAAAAAGGTTTCAATTAATTTATCTGTAGATAAGAGTAATGATAATATTTTAGGATATGAAATTTACAGAAATGGTGAACCTTGTGGATTTATTGTAAGAAATAAAGATGGGGAAGAAACTGTTTATACTGATGTGGTTGATAATATGAATAATAGAGTAGTTGAATATTCAGCTATTGCATATGACTATAACTTAAATCCAACTAATGAAGTTGAGATAGGAACTGTTAAAATACGTCATGAAGGTGGACTAGCAAAATCTAGTACTTTATTAACTACTAATACTATAAGTGTACATGAAGAAAATAATGATATTCACTCTTGTGAAGGTAATGAAGATTTAACACTTGCTTTAGATGATGATAATACTACTGCTTATGAAGGTAGAATGTTAAGTAAATCAGAATATAATAGTTCAGTTCATGGTACTGAAATGAATCCAAATAATGATCCATATTTAATATTAGATACTACAGAAATGCAAACTTTAGTTGGTATTAAGTATACAGCACCTTTAGAAACAACTGGATTTATATTTAAGAAAGAATCTATAGTTAGTAGTGCCCTTAATAAGTATAAGATAGAAGTAAGTAAGGATGGAGTTAATTGGACAACTGCTAAGGAAGGAACTTTAAGTTTAACAGCAGAAAATCCTACAGCAACTATTTACTTTGATAAAGAAGGAGTTACTGGTGGAAATCAATTAAATTCATATAATGCAAGATATGTTAAGATAACTGCCTTAGGAACAAAGAATATATCTGCTGCAGAACTTGAATTAATAACACCTCCAGGAGACAATATTGAAATTGGTGTTGCTGATGATAATATCAACTATAAAAATGGTATTGGAATATTGAAAGAAGATTATGTATATCAGGTTGATAATACTGAAACTGAAGAGAATGAAGAGAAATCAATTCCAGCAGGCTCAATAATTATAACTGGTGAATATAGAGGAAATCCTGCATTTAATGTACCTTTAGTGCTTAATCAAAATGAAGAGCATATTGCAGATAAATATGATGGAATACTTTTAGCAGAAGTACCTGATAATGGTAACTTAGAAGAAATAGCTGAAGGAAATTGGATTTATTGGGTTGAGCCAGAATATGTAGCAGAATTTATGGAAAATAATACTGAGATATTTGCTGAATTATACAGAACAGATAGCGCTGATGCATTAGAAGGTGGACAAAGACTTGTAAGTGATACATTTAGAATTGCAGTACCAGATGAATTACCAGAAATAAGCTTAACATCTGGAAAAACTAGAAGCCTGACTTCTAACAATATTAAAGCAATTGAAATTAAAGAATCTACAATTAACAAAATTACAGAAGGTAGATAATAAGAAATAATGCGACGTAAGGAGGATTGTTATGAAAAAGGAGATTTATCAAAAGAGATCTGAGAGAAGAAACGCTAAGAAAAAAGTAAATAAGAAAATTATACCTTTAGTAATTATATTTACACTTTTTATAAGTGTATTTGCATATTCAAAAAATAGTTCTGCAGATAATAATAAAGTTAGTAACCCTTCTGTAGAGTTAAATGTTGAGAAGATAAGCAGAGATAAAGTAAAAATAGCATTAAGTAATTTTACGCCAGTAATAAAATCATTACAAATAAACTTAGAAATTAATGGAAATGTTAAATTTGTAGAGGATAGCATTAATTGGATTGTAAGTTCTGATTCAAATGATGTAAAAACTCATGTAAAAATGGGTAGTGATAAAAAGAGTATGGAAATTTTTATTGTTTCAAATGATGCTTTAAATAAAGTTGGTGGAACATTAGATATATGTGAAATAGAAGTTTCTAAGGCTTCAAGTGGAAGTTCAGCATACTCTATTGATGCTAGTGTGAATAGTGATGGAATTTCTTATAGTTATGTAGTAAATGACACAAATAAACAAGTTAGTGGTATTGATATGGCTAATTTAAGTGAGGATAAACTAACTATAAATTCATTACCGGTAATTAGTTTAAAAAATTCGTCTTCAATAGTTGATGGAAAGATTGTTATATCTAAGGGTGATACTTTTGATGCAAAAAGTTATATTGAAGTTACTGACGAAGAAGATGGAGTAATTTCTACTGACAATGTTACTGTTGAAGGAAAGGTTAATACTAAAATAGTTGGATCTTATGCTATTACATATAGTGTAGCAGATACAGAAGGAGATATTTCTTCTTTAGAAACAACAGTAATTGTTGAAGATATAGCAGAAGATAATGCAACTAATCCAGTAATAACTGTTAATAATAGTGATAGTGATAAATTAACTATTTCTGCTGGAGATAATGTTGATTTAAATGAGTATATAACTGCAGTTGATTATTTAGGAAGACCTATTACTGTTGAAATAACAGGGGATTATGATTTAACTACTCCAGGAACTTATATTATAACTGCTATAGCCACAGATAGATTTGGAAATGTAAGTGAAAAAGAAATTACTTTAGTTGTTGAGAAATCAGATGATTCAAGTGATTCAGATGGAGTATCAAAAGCATATAAATTTAAAGCTACTATAACAAATAGTGAAGGAAAAGTAGTTGCAGGTGAGAAGTTCAATTTATATAAAATTGAAGTTAAGAAGAGATGGTTTAGAGCTGATTCTGAAAATCTTATATATATTTCTACTTTAGAAAGTAATGAAGAGGGAGAAATTTATGCAGAGTTAGAAGAGGCAGGAAAGTATGTATTAAAGCAAGTTAATTCAGTAACTGGCAATGAAGTAACAGATTCTGAAGTTACTATTGAATTAACAGAAGATAATAAAGGAAATGTTATTACAATACCAGATATAGTAATAAATGATGCTACATCAGGAGATAGCGGAAGTAATGGCAATAATGGAAGTAATGATGATAACGGAAATAATGGAGATTCAGGAACAGATGACTCAGGTTCTGGAGATATAGGAACTGGTGATTCAGATTCTGGAAACCCAGGAGATAATGGAAATACTGATAATTCAAATAAACCAGAAGTACCAGTAAATCCGGAAGATCCTGATTCATCAGATAATAGTAATAATGGTGTTACTAATGATGATAAGATAACTGAAGAAAATAAAAATGATTTACCAAAGACAGGACAAGGTATATTCTATGGAGTAACCATAGCTGTAGCAGTTATAGTTATTGGAAGTGGAGTATATTTAGTAGCAAAAAAGAAAAAGTAATATAATATAGTTTTCTCATAGGAGATAGAATACTTTCTTTTCCTATGAGAAAACTTTTTTTATTAATGAAGAGGTATAAAAACTATATTATGAAAATTATTTTGGTTGAATAATATTAGTGTTAAATATAAAATATGTACTAGAGTAAATAGTTAAGAGAGGAAAAGATATGTGTAATAGTATTGGAATTGTAACAGATAGTAATAGTGGAATAACATCAAAGGAAGCTAATGAGTGGGGAGTAACTGTTATCCCTATGCCTTTTTACATAAATGGAGAACTTTATTATGAAGGATTAACATTAAATCAAAAAGAATTCTATAAATTTTTAGAGGATAATTTAGATGTGAATACATCACAACCATCACCAGGAGATGTAATGAGAACTTGGGATGAAGTTCTTAAAGAGAAAGAGTACATAATATATATTCCTATGTCTAGTTCACTAAGTGGAACTTATGAAACAGCAGTAATGTTAGCAGAGGAATATGAAGGAAAGGTATTTGTTGTTAATAATAGAAGAATATCTGTAACTCAATTACAATCAGTTAAAGATGCAATAAATCTTGTTAAGAAAGGTAAATCAGCTAAAGAAATAAAAGAAATATTGGAAGATAGACAATATCAGGCTAGCATTTATATAGTACCTGATACATTAGATTACCTTAAAAAAGGTGGAAGACTTACACCGGCAGTTGCTTCTTTTGCGAAAGTATTAAATATTAAGCCAGTTCTACAAATTCAAGGTGAAAAATTAGATGCATTTAAAAAGGTTAGGGGAATGAAGCAGGCTAAGAGAGCTATGAAGGAAGCAATAGCTGATGATATTAAAAATAGATTTGCAAGTAATTCAAATATGAGAATATATGCTGCATATACAGGTAGTGAGGAAGTAGGAATAGAGTGGAAAGGTGAGTTAGAAGAAGCATTTCCAAACTATGATATTCAGATATATCCATTATCACTAAGTGTTAGTTGTCATATAGGTCAAGGGGCTATAGGTATAGCTTGCGTAGAAGAATTATTATAGAAGAATATAATTATAAAAAGATATTTTTAAGTGAATTGTAGTAACTTATAAATATCTTTTTTTTTATGAGAAAGTATAGAAGAAATTTTTAATAAAAGACATTAAATAATTTTTATAAAAAGTGTATTATATACTTAAAGGATTTAGTAATTTAAATAGAGGTGTTAAGAGGAGATGAACTTATGAATAAAGTATGTGTACTTGGAAGTATTAATATGGATTTAGTTGTAAAAGTTGATGATATACCAAGGGTAGGAGAAACTATTTTATCACAATCATTTGAAAAGATAGCGGGAGGAAAAGGTGCAAATCAAGCTGTTGCAGCTAAAAGATGCGGAGCTGAAGTTTCTATGATTGCTAAAATAGGAAAAGATGAAAATGGACAAATTCTTAAGAATAAACTACAAGAAGATAATATAGATGTGAAATACGTTTTTGAAGATAAAAAAGAAGCAACAGGAATGGCTTTTATTATGGTTAATGAAAATGGAAATAATTCAATAATAGTTGTATCAGGAGCCAATATGACAATTGATGAATATGAAATTGAATCTTCAGTAGAGAAAATTAAAGAATCTGATATTTTAATAGCTCAATTTGAGACAGCTGAAGAAATGACTTTAAAGGCATTTAAAAGAGCTAAGGAATTTGGAAAGGTAACAATATTAAATCCAGCTCCAGCAAAGGAAATAAATGAAGAGTTTTTAAAGGTAACAGATATTATAGTTCCTAATGAAACAGAGGCAGAAGTATTAACAGGAGTTACGATTGAAACTTTGGAAGATGCAAATAGAGCAGGTCGAGTATTTTTAGAAAAAGGCGTTAAGTTTGTAATAATTACTTTGGGAGCTAAGGGGGCGGCAGTAATAGGAAAAGATTTCTGTGAATTAGTACCAGCATATAAGGTAAAAGCAATAGATACAACTGCAGCAGGAGATAGTTTTATTGGAGGTTTAAGTTCCAAATTAGATTTTAAAAATATTAATAAAGAAACTTTAATAAAGGCAGTGAATTTTGGAAATAAAGTATCATCAATATCAGTTCAAAGAAAAGGTGCTCAGCCATCAATTCCATATTTAAAAGAAATAGAAGAAATATATTGGGAGATAAATTATATTAAGAAATTAATTTGAAGAAAAGATGCCAATCTTATAATAGATGAGGCATTTTTTTGTTTTCAATCTAAATTCATTAACAGCTTCTAAAATAGCTGAATATAGATTCATAAAAGTGAAATAATATAATGGAGGTGATTTGATGAAATCAATATGGGATGAAAGTTGTGAATTTGATAAAAGAGAAGAACTAAAAGGGGATATAAAAACTGATATTTTAATTATTGGAGCAGGAATAACGGGAATACTAATAGGATATTTCTTAAAGCAAAGTGGTAGAGAGGTTGTATTAATCGATAAATCTGAGATTGCAAGGGGAAATACAAGAAATACCACAGCGAAGATAACATCACAACATGACTTAATTTATAATATATTAATTGAAGAGTTTGGCGAAGAAAAAGCTAAGCAATATGCATATGCCAATGAACTTGCTATAAAAAAGTACGAAGAAATTATTAAAGAAAGAAAAATAGATTGTGATTTTGAAAAAGTTCCTGCATATATTTATTCCTTAAATGAAACTGACCAAATAATAAAAGAAGTAGAAGCAGCTAAAAAGTTGGGAATAGACGCAGAATTTATAGAAAAAATTGATATTCCATTAGATATTAAAGGTGCTATTAAATTTAATAATCAAGCTCAATTTAACCCACTAAAGTTTTTGAAGGATATTTCAAAGGAATTAACTATATATGAAAATACTAGAGCAATAAAAATAGAAGAAAATTTGTTAAGTACTGATAAAGGAAATATAATAGCAAATCATATAGTAATAGCTACTCATTATCCTATAATGAATGCACCAGGATATTATTTTATGAAAATGCATCAAGAAAGATCTTATGTTATAGCATTAGAAAATGCAAATAGTATTGAAGGAATGTATATAGATTATGAAAAACAAGGCTATTCATTTAGAAATTATAAGGGATTACTATTATTAGGTGGAATAAGTCAAAGAACAGGTGAAAATGAGAGTGGAGGAAGCTATGATAAATTAAGAAAGTTTGCAAAGGAAATTTATCCAAATTCAAAAGAAAAATATCACTGGTCAGCTCAAGATTGTATTACTATTGATGGTATACCTTATATAGGAAGATATTCTAATAGTACACCTAACATATATGTTGCTACAGGCTTTAATAAATGGGGAATGACAAGTGCTATGGTATCAGCTATGATAATATCAGATTTGATATTAGGGAATGATAATAATTTCTCCGAAATATTTTCACCAAAAAGATTTGATTTATCATTATCAATCAATAATATTGCTAATGATTTAGTTGAAACAGCTAAGAATTTTATAGCGCAAAAGATATCTATTCCAAGTAGTGAAATAGAGCATATTAAAAATGGAGATGCTGGAATTGTTGAGTATAATGGTCAAAAGGTTGGAGTGTATAAAGATAAAAAGGGAAAAGAATTTATTGTATCAACTAAATGTGCTCATTTAGGTTGTGAACTTCATTGGAATGCGGATGAATTAACATGGGATTGTCCATGTCATGGATCAAGATTTGATTATAAAGGAAATTTGATAGATAGCCCTGCAGTTAAGGATATTGTAGAAGATTAAAGAGTATATAATAATAGTATTATAGAGATATTTATAATAAAAAATAGTCTCCAATAATGTAAAAAAATAAAATACATATACTAAATATATTGCAGTAATAGCATAAAATGACTATACTAACTATGTTGCAGTAATAAAACGAAGGAGGAGATTATATGAAAAACAAATTACCTAAGGAAGCTTACGGTGGTGTACATGGAAAAGATTATATTCCATATATAACTGATAAATCAAAAAAAGGAACTAATATTGCTGTAATGATAATAGGAATAGTTTTATCAGTAATATTTGCAGCATCAACTGCTTATTCAGGAATGAAATCAGGATTAACAGTAGCAGCGGGTATACCAGGGGCAATAATAGGTTCAATGTTTATAGGTGTATTTGCTAAAGATAAAGGAATACTTGGCAAAAATATAACACAAGGTATGTCAAGTGGAGGAGAATCAATAGCTAGTGGTATGATATATGTTTTACCAGCTATTATTCTAATCGGAAGTGACTTCACTTTCCTAGAAGGGCTAAGTGTAGGAGTAGGTGGAGCTTTATTTGGAATAGGAGCTTTATCATTAGTTTATAATTATTTAATTGTTGAAGAACATGGAAAACTTATGTATCCAGAATCAATGGCAATATCAGAAACATTAGTTGCTTCTGAAGGTGGCGGAGATGCTATTAAATTTATGGGTATAGGTTTTGTAATAAGTGGTATCATAAACGTATTAACAGGTTCATTTTTAAATGTAATAAATAATACTATTACATATGTAGGAAGTAAGTTTTATAAATGGAAATTTTCTATTGAAGTAAATCCACTTCTATTAGGAATAGGATTTATAGTTGGGTTAGAAGTTTCATTAACTATGCTTGCTGGATCAATATTATCTAATTTTGGTATTGCACCATTAATAGGTTATTTTACAGATATGGCACAAAGTAATGCTCATGCATGGAATGATACAACAGTTCTTATAAGTCAAATGGATGTAAATGCTATAACAGGAAGTTATGTTAAGTATATAGGTGCAGGTATGATGCTTTGTGGTGGTATAATAGGTGCTCTTAAACTTATACCAACTATAGTTGTTTCTATAAAAGAAACATTAAAAGCAAAATCAGCTAAAGATGGTAATGGAGAAAAGAGTTCAGGTGAAATGATACTACTTTTAGCAGGTGTTGTAATAGCATTTGTAGCAGGATTCTTTATTTCACAAAGTATTGCAATGGCAATAGTATCTGCAATTGTTTCATTAATACTATCATTATTGTTTGTAATAGTTGCGGGACGTTTAACAGGAACTATAGGAACATCAAACCTTCCAGTTTCAGGAATGACAATTGCATCATTAGTAATATTAACATTAGTTTTTGTAATAATGGGATGGAAAGGTCAAGCCGATAATAAATCACTACTTTTATTTGCAGCATTTATGGTTGTAGCAATATCAGTAGCAGGTGGATATAGCCAATCACAAAAAGTAACTTATGTTATAGGTGGAAGTAAAAAAGAAATGCAAAACTATTTTGCAATAGCAAGTATAGTAGGTGTTATTGTTACTACAGGAACAATATTAGTGCTTTCTAGTCAATTAAGAATTACTGGAGCAGATGCACCATTTGCTTTACCACAAGCAAATTTAATGTCTACATTAACATCTGGTATAATGTCAGGTAATTTACCTTGGCCAATGATTATAGTAGGTGTTGTAATGGCGTTATTTTTATTCTTATTAAATTTACCAATAATGACAATTGCAATAGGTTTCTATTTACCTATATCAACAACAACTATTATTTTAGTTGGAGCATTAATACGTGTATTTGTTGAGAAGATGAGTAAGAGTGAAGAGGATAAAGAAGTAAAAGTTGCAAATGGAATAAGTCTTTCATCAGGACTTGTTGCAGGAGGTTCTATCATAGGATTAGTAGGAATTATATTACAAGTAACAGGATTAATAAAACCAAGAGTTCCAAGTGGATTTGCTGCTAGTAATATGATGGGAATACTATTATTAATTGTTTTAGTTATAGCTACTACAATTCCAATTATGATGTCAAAGGTGAAAAAGAATGAAAGATAATGAAGAAATTCTAAATTTAAAATTTAGAATTTGTGATAATCTTAACTATAAAATTGATGACAATGGAATAGTTACAGTACTTGAAAAACAGGATCATAAGATTCAAAAGTTTTTCAGAAAGTTAAAATTTAAAATTCCTTTATATAAGGAAATTACCCTTGATGAAATTAGTAGTGAAGTATTTACACAAATTGATGGAATTAAAACTGTTAAGGAAATTGGAGAGTGCTTAGAAGTAAAGTTTGGAGATAAGGTAAATCCACTTTATGAAAGATTACTAGTTTTTCTTAATCATATTTATGTAAATTGTAATTATATTGAAAAAATAGATTAATGATTATATGCCTCAAGTGTAAGGAAAATATTCCTCACGCTTGGGGCTTATGTTTTAAAAGGATAAAATTACTAGTGAAAACTATTTCAAAGGGTGTTGACAAACATATACGTACAAGTTATTATTTAAATATGACGTGAGATGTACGTACATGTTTGAAATTAGGAGGCAAAACGATGGGAAAATATATCGATGATTCAAAGGCGTTATTGCAATATGTAGGTGGAAAAGATAATATTAGTGCCGTTACACATTGCGTAACTCGTATGAGATTTGTATTAAAAGATACAAGTATAGCAGATAAAGAAAAAATAGAAGCGTTAAAATGTGTAAAGGGAACTTTTATTCAGGCTGGTCAATTCCAAGTAATAATAGGAAATACAGTAACTGATTTTTATAATGATTTCGTAAAAGTTTCAGGCGTTGAAGGTGTAAGTAAGGATAGTGCTAAAGATGCAGCAAAATCGAATATGACTTTTATTCAAAGGCTTATGGCAAATTTAGCAGAAATATTTTCACCACTTATTCCAGCAATTATAGTTGGTGGTCTTATATTAGGATTTAGAAATATTATTGGTGATGTAAAGTTTTTTGAAAATGGTACAAAAACTTTAATTGAAATATCACAATTTTGGGCAGGAACTTATAGTTTCTTATGGTTAATAGGTGAAGCAATATTCCACTTCTTACCTGTAGGTATAGTATGGGCTATAACTAAGAAGATGGGAACTACTCAAATACTTGGTATAGTATTAGGTATTACATTAGTATCACCACAACTTTTAAATGCTTATGCAGTATCTGGTGGAGCTGATATTCCATTCTGGGATTTTGGATTTGCTAAAGTTAATATGATTGGTTATCAAGCACAAGTTATTCCAGCAATTTTAGCAGGATTTGTATTAGTTTACTTAGAGAAATTCTTTAGAAAAATATCACCAGCAGCTATTTCTATGATAATAGTACCATTCTTTGCATTAGTACCAGCAGTACTAATTGCACATACAGTACTTGGACCTATAGGCTGGAAAATTGGAGATATTATATCAACAGTAGTATATTCAGGTTTAACATCATCATTCAGTTGGTTATTTGCAGGTATATTTGGATTTGTTTATGCACCATTAGTTATTACTGGTTTACATCATATGACAAATGCAATTGACCTTCAATTAATGTCACAAGTTGGTGGTACATTATTATGGCCAATGATTGCGCTATCAAATATAGCACAAGGTTCAGCAGTACTTGCAATGATATACTTACAAAGAAAAAATGAAGAAGAAAAACAAGTTTCAATACCAGCATGTATTTCAGCATACTTAGGAGTAACAGAGCCTGCATTATTTGGTGTTAATTTAAAATATGGATTCCCATTTATCTGTGGAATGATTGGTTCAGGATTAGCAGCTGTAATATCAGTAGGAACTGGAGTAATGGCAAATGCAATAGGTATTGGAGGAATTCCAGGAATACTTTCAATCCAACCACAACATATGTTAATGTTTGCTGTAGCAATGGTTGTAGCAATAGTAGTTCCATTTGTATTAACAATAATTGTTGGTAGAAAAAAATTAAGCTAAAAAAATAAAGTTAAAAGGATAATATAAGGATGATATATTGAAGGTAATTAAGTTACTAGATATGTATCGTCCATTATTTGCTAAAAAGGAGATAGTTAAAATGAAAGATTTTAGAGAAAGTGTAGTTTATCAAATATACCCTAAGTCATTTAATGATTCAAACGGAGATGGAATTGGAGATATAAACGGAGTAACAGAAAAATTAGATTATTTAAAAGAACTTGGTGTAGATTATATATGGTTAACTCCTGTTTATGTATCTCCTCAAAAAGATAATGGATATGATGTAGCAGATTATTATAAAATAGATCCTAGAATGGGAACTATGGAAGATTTCGATAATCTTGTAGTAGAAGCAAAAAAGAGAAATATAGATATTATGTTAGATATGGTATTTAATCATACTTCTACAGAGCATGAATGGTTTAAAAAAGCATTAAATGGTGACAAGAAATATAAAGATTTTTATATATTTAAAGAAGGAAAAAATAATGAACCTCCAACTAACTGGATTTCTAAGTTCGGAGGTAATGCATGGGAGTATGTAGAAGAATTCAATGAATATTATCTTCACTTATTTGATGTTACACAAGGCGATTTAAATTGGGACAATAAAGAAGTTAGAGATGAAATATATAAGGTAGTAAACTTCTGGTTAGATAAAGGAGTAAAGGGGTTTAGACTAGACGTAGTTAATCTTATTTCTAAACCGGAAATATTTGAAGATGATAATATAGGTGATGGAAGAAGATTTTATACAGATGGACCTAACATTCATGAATATCTAAAAGAACTTAATAAAAATACATTTGGTAAGTATGAAGATGTAATAACAGTAGGAGAAATGTCTTCAACATCTGTTGATAATTGTATTAAGTATTCAAATCCAGATGAAAAAGAGCTATCAATGGTATTTAACTTCCACCATTTAAAAGTGGATTATAAAAATGGTGATAAGTGGACAATGATGGATTTTGACTTTAAAATGCTAAAAGATATATTTAAAGAATGGCAAGAAGGAATGCAAGAAGGTAATGGATGGAGTGCTGTATTCTGGTGTAACCATGACCAACCTAGAGCAATATCAAGATTTGGAAATGATAAAAAATATCATAATGAAAGTGGTAAAATGTTAGCCACAACTATTCATATGATGAGAGGAACACCGTATATTTATCAAGGTGAAGAGTTTGGAATGACTAATCCTTACTTTGATACAATAGAAGAGTATAGAGATGTTGAGTCAATAAATTATTATAATATATTAAAAGAGCAAGGTGAATCAGAAGCTGATATTTTAGAAATTTTAAGATCAAAATCAAGAGATAATTCAAGAACTCCAATTCAATGGAATAGTGAAGAAAATGCTGGATTTACAAGTGGAACACCATGGATACCAGTAGCAAAATCTTATAAAGAAATAAATGCAGAAAATGCTCTTAAAGACAAGGAATCTATTTTCTATCATTATAAGAAGTTAATATCATTAAGAAAAGAATATGATATTATTTCAAAGGGTAGTTTTAAGATGATATTAGAAGATAATAATAAAGTACTTGGATATACTAGAAATTATGAAAATAAGACATTAGTTGTTTTAAATAATTTCTATGGAGAAGATGCAAAGGTAGATATTCCATCAGAATTATTAGAAAATAATAATGTTAAAGTATTAATATCTAACTACTCTAATGAAGTTGAATTAAATAAAGAAATGACTCTTAGACCATATGAATCAATAGTTTATTATATTGAGAAATAGTATATTTATATGATAAAATTACTATGGTGATATAAATGGATAAAAAGTATTTAAATATATATAACATTATAGTAAATAAAATAGAAAGCAAAGAATATCAAAGTAATGATAAGCTGCCATCAGAAAAAGAACTAATGGATCAATATAATGTATCTAGGGATACTGTTAGAAAATCTTTAAATATGTTAGAGCAAAATGGATATATACAAAAGACTAAAGGAAAAGGATCCTTTGTATTAGATATAAACAAATTTAACTTTCCAGTATCAGGGGTAGTTAGTTTTAAAGAAATTGCTCAAAAGTCTACTAGTAAGATAGAAACTTTTGTTGAGTTTTTGGATTGCATATATCCTAAGAAAAATATAGCAAGAGGATTGGAAATTACTGAAGATGAAAAGGTGTGGAAGATTATTAGAACAAGATCTTTTGATGGAGAAAAGGTAATTTTAGATAAAGATTATATGATTAAAAGGTTTGTAGATAATCTTACATATGATGTATGTAAGAATTCCTTATATGAATATGTAGAAGATGTATTAGGATTAAAAATTGCATATGCTAAGAAAGAAATAACAGTGCAAAATGCAACAGAAGAAGATAAAAAATACCTAGATATGAAGGGCTTTGATATGATAGTAGTAGTAAAAAGTTACACATATTTAGATGATACTAGTTTATTTCAATATACAGAGTCAAGGCATAGACCAGATAAATTTGTATTTGTTGATTTTGCAAGAAGACATTAAATATAAAATTATTATTACAGATGAATTTAAAGAAATTACTTTATTTTCATCTGTTTTTTATTATTTTATAAAAAACGTAGAAAATCTATTGACTTGAGGTAAGCTTAAAGTTGTATACTTATAAGTGGAAAAAAATACTATAGGGGTATATGAGATGTTAAACACAAATGTAGATTTATTAAAAGGTAATATTTTAAAATCACTAATAATTTTTGCAATACCATTATTTATTTCAAATTTATTTCAACAATTATATAATACAGTAGACATAATGATAGTAGGACATTTTTTAGGAGATACATCACTAGCTGCAATAGGAGCTAGTTCACCAGTGTATGAGCTATTAGTTGGTTTTGCTCTAGGAATAGGAAATGGTCTTAGTATGGTAGTAGCAAGAAGCTACGGAGCTGATGATATAAAATTACTAAGAAAATCAGTTGCAGGTTCAATTATTATAGGATGTTTTATTACAATAATAATTATGGCTATATCACAGTTATTTTTAATGCCATTATTAAGAGTATTAAATACACCGGAAAATATAATAGAAGAATCATATTCTTATATTTCAACGATTACAATATTTGTAGGAGTCATGTTTGCATATAATTTATGTGCAGGTTTATTAAGAGCTATAGGTAATAGCTTTATGCCATTAGTATTTCTTATAATATCATCTGTATTAAATATAGGATTAGATATATTATTTATTACAAAGTTTAATATGGGTATCAAAGGAGCTGCAGTTGCAACAGTTATATCTCAAGTTATATCGGTTATATTGTGTATTATATACATATTTAAAAAGAGTAAAATTCTTATTCCTAAGAAAAAACATTTTAATGTAGGTAGTGAGTTATATAAAGAATTATTAGGACAAGGGCTTTCTATGGGGTTCATGATGGGTATTGTATCTACTGGAACTGTTATATTACAAAGTGCTATAAATGGACTTGGATATTTGACAATTGCCGGACATACTGCAGCAAGAAAGCTTAATAGTTTTTGTACAATGCCAACAGTAGCAATTGCAAGTTCTACTTCAACATTTGTTTCTCAAAATAAGGGAGCAGATCAAGGAGAAAGAATAAGAAAAGCAGTATATTATTCCAATATAATATCTAATTGTTGGGCAGGTATAATAATAGTTATTTTATTTTTCACTGCACCTATAATGGTTAAAATTTTATCTGGTTCTAGTGAGGCTATAGTTATTAATAATGGAGCAAGTTATTTAAGAGTAAATGCACCTTTTTATGGAGTTTTAGGAATACTGCTTAATTTAAGATACTCATTACAAGGGTTAGGACAAAAAATAACTCCACTTGTATCTAGTATAATTGAATTCATTGGAAAGATTTTATTCGTTATATTAATTATTCCGAAAACAGGATATTTAGGTGTAATACTTTGTGAACCAATTATTTGGTGTTTCATGACTGCACAACTTATATATGCATTTTATAATGATCCTTATATTAAAAAGTTTAAGGCAACTAAGGAAGTTAATAAGGTATAATATAAAAATGAGGTACAAGAATTAAGTTTCGATTAAAATTATTATGAAAATGTTCAAGATATTTCGAATTAATTATAGACTGATCAAATATTATGATATTTGGTCAGTCTATTTTAATTTGGATTAACAAGTAAATTTAGTATATTTCTATATTGAGGATTATATAAAAATATTCTAAAGACTTCTTAAAGTAGCATATAAATTAAGAGAGCAATGTCTGGAGGAAATTTAGTGGAGATAGGGCAATATTTAAATGAAGATTACATTCATTATGTAGTAGAGTATAGAGGAAACTTTGAAGAACAAATAAATAAAGTTAATTACGCTTGGGGAGTTTCAGTTACTGATACTTTAGGAATAGTAGCTATTCAATCAAAGGATATTGATAGATTAAGAAGAGATGTGCCAGCGATTATTTTTATAGAAGCAAGAAGTATATATGTTTTGCAAGATATAGATCCTTCGATTTCAGATAATATACAAAAAGTAAAAATAAATCCATATTTAAATTTAAGTGGTAGAGGTGTAATAGTTGGAATGATAGATAGTGGAATAAATTATCTTAATCAAGAATTTATAAGAGAAGATGACACATATAGAATTATTAAAATATGGGATCAAACTATAGAGGCTGATGAAGTAAGTGAGTTTAAATTTGGAGTAATATATTCTAATGATAAGATAAATGAAGCGATTAAGGTATATAGAGATGGTGGTGATCCATATAGTGTTGTGCCAAGCAAAGATGAAATAGACCATGGAACAAAAATGGCAGGAATAATTGGTGCAAGAGGTTATAATGGAAAAATGCAAGGAATAGCTAATGATTGTGATTTTATAGTTGTAAAGTTATTACAATCTCCTAATTATAAGAAAGTACTAAGGGAAAACAATCTCAAACCATTTCCGGTATATTCCAATTATGAAGTTTTAGCTGCCATTGAATTTTTAAGGAGAACAGCAAAGCAGTTAAAAAGACCCTTAGTTATATATTGTGGAGTTGGAAGTCATGATGGAAGTCATGACGGATATAATATTACTGCAAGATTTATAAGTAGCATTGCAAATAGAGAGGGAATAGTTTTTATAGCTGGCACTGGAAATTCAGCTGATTCGGAAGGTCATGCAACTAATTATATACAAAATATTGGCGAGATTAATACTATTGAATTAAGAGTATCAAAGGATATGAAAAGGTTAGAATTTTATATTTGGATAAAAAAACCAGATAAAATGTCATTAAATGTGGTGGCTCCATCAGGTGAAGAGATGGGATTTTTTGAATCTAAAATATATTCTATAGAGAATAAGGATTTTTATTTAACCAATACACATCTTGAAGTTACATGTTATAATCCAGAAAATTTTACTGGGCATCAAGTCTTTTTTTTTGAGTTTTACTGACATTAAAAGTGGAATTTGGAAATTGAAATTAAGAGGAGAATATATAAGTAGTGGAAGATATGATATATGGCTACCTGATAAAAATTTATTACCAGAAGGAACAAAATTTTTAAATCCTAATCCATATAATACATTAACTATACCATCTACGGCTAGAAAAGTTACAACAGTTGCTTATTATAATAGTATAAATAATTCTATATTATCATCTTCAGGAAAAGGATTTAATACAAATTATTTAATTAATCCGGATATAGCAGCAAATGGGGTAAACGTCCTTACTACATCAGGAAATGATAATAAGATTGTATCAGTAAGTGGAAGTTCAGTAGCTACAGCTATTGTAACTGGAGCAACTTGTCTTTTAATTCAATGGATGATAAAGGATATTAAAAATGTAGGAATTTACTCTACTAAATTAAGAAGTTCATTAATATATAGTGCTAAAAGAGATATGGTATACAATTATCCAAATGAGGATATAGGTTATGGAAAGTTAGATTTATTAGAAGTATTTAATGTATTGGGGGGAGAGTATAGAGGGGATAAAAGATATAAAGAGTATTATGTAAATAATTTATTTGTAAGATTCCCTATTGATTAAATTTGTGTAAAGTGAAAGGTGATAAAAGATGGAAAATACACAAAATAAAAATTCAGAGTATATTTTTACTAGTCCTAATTACATTAATACCATGATTGAATATTCGGGTGAAATTGATGGAAATATAAAAGAAGCTGAAGGTATATATATAACATTATTAAATAGTGAATATGCATTGTTTCTATTGCTGTAGATATTATTATTAAAAATGATCAACTTGGTAGTTTTCAGGATATTAATCATATTAGAAGTATACTTGAAACTTATGTTGATACTAATAAGTTTAATATTATATATGTAGTACCACCTCAACTTTATACATTACAAGAAATATCAGCAATTGATGCAGCACAAGTAAATCTATTGCAAGCTAATAAACCTTTAAATTTAAATGGAAATGGAGTAGTTGTTGGAATAATTGATACAGGTATAGATTATTTAAGTGAAGAATTTAGAGATAAAAATGGAAAAAGTAGAATAATTTCTATATGGGATCAGACTATAAAGGGTAATAATGAAAGTGATATTATACCATTTGGAAGTCTTTATACTAGAGAAGAAATAAATAAGGCTATAGAAGTTTATGAAGCTGGAGGGAATCCATATGATATTGTACCAAGTAAGGATACTAATGGACATGGAACTGGTATGGCTGGAATTGTTGGGGCCCTAGGGAAAAATAAAGATATTAAGGGGATAGCACCAGAATGTGAATTTGTTATAGTGAAGTTAAGTGAATCAGCTTATACAAAAAAACTTTTGAATTTAGAAATTCCTATATTTTCATTACCCACTATTTTTGCTGCAATAGAATACTTGAAAAAAGTTTTATTTAAAGAAAAGAAGCCATTAGTTGTATTACTTCCATTAGGAAGTAATAATGGAAATCATAAAGGTGATAATATATTTGATAGCTTTATAGAAAGTGTATCTAATAATGTTGGTATTGTAATAGTTACTGGATCTGGAAATGAAGCAGATAAAGATGGACATGTATCTGGAAGAATTGTAGATAAGGAAAATATCGAAGTTATTGATTTATTAGTTCAAGAGAATCAAGGATATATGGCTGTAGAAATATGGGTAGATTTACCTAATATAATCGATATCAACTTGATATCACCTTCTGGAGAAGAAACAGGATTTATTCGGGGAGCAGTTAATGTACAAAAAACAAATACATTTATCTTTGAAAAAACTCAAACAAGAATAAGTTATTATTTACCTGAAGAATATACAGGTGAAGAGTTGATATCAATATATTTTGGTGATATAACACCAGGTATATGGCAGATAAAACTCAGGTTAAGAAGTGGAGAAATGGCTAGATACAATGCTTGGCTATGGCAAAGTGGAATAACACTTCCAGGAACACGATTTTTACCAAGTGATCAATATGGTACAGTAACAATTCCTGGAGATTCAGATTTTGTTGTTACCGTAGCTGCTTATAATCAAAATAATAATAATTCATTATCTTATTCTGGAGTATCATTTAGAGAAGAAAATATTAATAAAATTGATTTATCAGCGGGAGGAGTTAATACAATTACAGTTGGATTAAATAATTCTACTCAAGTTATAAGTGGTACAAGTTTAGCAGCGGCTATTGGAGCAGGAGCTTGTGTTTTGCTTTTTCAATGGGGAATAGTACAAGGAAATTATCCATATATGTATTCTCAAAGTATAAAAACATTTTTAAGGCGAGGAGTTAATAAAAGGGGAAAAGATATATATCCTAATCCACAGTGGGGATATGGAATAATAAATTTTTATAAAATATTTGAAGAAATGATTTAAAGGAAGCTAGCAATATATAATTTTACAATACTATATCAAAGTAAGTTTTGATATAGTATTGTAGTGTTTAATAGATTTAATACATAATATATATTTAATTTTTTATAGTATTACTTTATTCTATTAACAGTTTTTAATAGCTCCTCAAGTTTTTCAGTAGAAGTAATTCTCTCATTACATTCAGCACTATTTAAACATATATGAAAACCTAGTGATTTATAATCATCTTCACTTCTTGGTTTGCAAATAGGTGAAACAAATGCAACTTCACTTTCAGAGCCAATATGATTACACAGGGTACATACATTAGAATTCTTTGGCTTAGGAGATGTAAGTCTACAAGCCATTCCTAAAAGTTTTCCATCCATATTATAAGTAATAAGAAGTTTCTTTGTTGATTCATCAATCCAGCCTAAATATACAAGCTTTGAATCTTCTATATTTAAGTCAGGAATTTTAAGTTTCTTTTCCTTTTTAAATACTTTAGTAAGTTCACTTTTGGTTATATTAGGCATACCATATACATACTGATTTAAATCTTTTAAGTATATATCAATATGTAATGGTTCAGTTATTTTACTTATATTTAGTATTTCTTTTTCTTCTTCCGATAAATTATCAAAGAAAGCTAATATTTTATCCTGTGCAATAACTTTTGTAGTTTCAACAATATTATTATCCACACAGTTTCTAAAAGCATTATTTAAATCAAATAAACACTTTTTTATATAATTAAATTGTTGCTTTTTTATAAAAACAGTCATAATAACACCTCATTTCTATCAGATTTAATAAAATCCTAACAGTAAGAGAATAACATGCTTAAAAGTAAGCATTCAATCTAATAAATGTTTCTGTATTAATTATGAGCACATTTGTTTTCAGTACTTATAATTCTTCTTATACTTTTTTCTGATAAGAAGTATTCTTTAGTTAATTTATAGATAGGAGTTCCTTGAAGATATTTTCTATATATCTCATTATTTCTTATTTTAAGACTATTTTTTATACCACTTTTTTCACCCCAAGATTTATGATTTTCACGCTTTCTTGGAATATAAAGATATTCTCCATCTATATATTCTTGAATAATTTCAATAACTTCTTTTGGTAACACATCTATTGCTTTAATATATTTCATTTTCCTACTCCTCAATTTTAAATAATTAAAATTTAAAGCAAAGAATACTGAAAGCTATGTGTTACAGAACCTAAAAGAATCAGCTAATTTAATAACTGCTTAGGCTCCAAACAAAGCATAGCTGATATTTATGTAGTCTTTGCATGGAGCAATTAGGTTTAAAAATGAATGTATTATATACCTTCATAAAAAACACCTCCTAATATATCATTTAGATTATAGCATAATCATATAAATTTAATAAATATATATATTGGAGGAAAATCCATGGAAGGAGATAAAGTTTGTAATAAATATTTAGATGAGAATTATGAACATTATGTTGTAGAATACAGAGGGGAATTTCAAGATCAAATAAATAAGCTTGATTATGCGTGTGGAACAACTATAACAGATACATTAGCAGTAGTTGCAGTCGAATCAAATAACTTGAATAAATTAAGATTAGATGTTCCTTCAATTATTTTTGTTGAGGCTAAGAGTATATATGTATTGCAAGAGATAGATCCATCTAATGCTGATAATATACATAAACTTAAAATTAATCCATATTTAAATTTAACAGGAAAAGGTGTATTAGTGGGAATGATAGATAGTGGAATAAATTATCTTAATCAAGAATTTATTAGAGAAGATGATACATCAAGAATATTAAGAATATGGGATCAGAATGTACAAGTGAAAGCGAAAAGTGATTTTAAGTTTGGAACAGTATATTATAATGAAGAAATTAATGAAGCAATAAAAACATATAAATCAGGAGGAGATCCCTATAGTATAGTTAACTGTAAAGATGAAGTTGATCATGGTACTAAGATGGCAGGGATAATTGGAGCTAGGGGATATAATGGTCAAATGCAGGGGATTGCTCATGATTGTGACTTCTTGGTTGTAAAACTATTAGAATCACCTAATTATAAAAAAAGATTAAGAGAAAACAATCTTAAACAAGTTCCTGTATATAGTAATGCTGAAATATTATCAGCAATAGAGTTTTTGAGAAAGACAGCTGAAGAAATTAATAGACCATTAGTAATTTTTTGTGGAGTAGGTAGCCAAGATGGAAGTCATGATGGATATAACATTACATCTAGATTTATAACTTCTCTTGCAAATGAAGAAGGAGTTATTTTTGTAGCAGGGACTGGAAATTCTGGGAATTCAGAAGGGCATGCTATGAATTATATAAAGAACAGTGGAGATGTTGGAACAGTAGAGTTAGTAATATCTAAAAGTATGAAATATTTTGAATTTTATATATGGGTTCAAAAGCCAGATATTATGTCGTTAAATGTAATAGATCCATCAGGAGAGGAAATGGGATACTTTGTTCCAAAGATATATTCAACATATGAGAAAAACTTTTATTTATTAAATACAAATTTAAAAGTTACTGGTTATAATCCTGAGAATTTTACTGGACACCAGCTATTTTTATTATCATTTACAGATATTAAAGGTGGAATATGGAAGATAAATTTAAGAGGAGAATATATTACTAATGGAAGATTTGATATTTGGTTACCAGATAAAACTTTATTACCAGAGGATACTAAATTTTTAAATTCAAATCAAGATACTACATTAACCATACCTTCTACAGCGAAAAGAGTTACAACTGTTGCTTATTATAATAGTATGAATAATTCAATAGTTGCTGCGTCTGGAAAAGGATGGGATTCTAATGAGATTATAAATCCAGATTTAACAGCAGATGGGGTTAATATTTTAACTACTTCAGGAGATAATGATAAAATTATACCTATAAGTGGTAGTTCTGCAGCTACAGCAATTGTAGCTGGTGCAATATGCCTTTTAATACAATGGCAAATTAATAATTTAAAAGATCCAGGTGTATATTCAGTAAAGTTAAGAAGTTTTTTAATATATGGGGCCAGAAGAGAGGAGAACTACGAATATCCTAATAAAGATATAGGGTATGGAAAATTGGATTTATTAGAATCATTTAATGTAATTGGTGGAGGGCATAGATATAAGGAAAAATATATAGAGTATTATATAAATAATTTATTTATAAGATATCCATTGGATTAATCAGGTTAATGGAGGGGTATAAATTGAATAATAATACAAATACAGAGTATATTTTTAATAGTCCTGATTATAATCATATTATGGTTCAATATTCCGGTAATATTCCTAAGGTACCTAAAAATGATAAGGGATTATATATTACAGAAGTAAATAATAATTATGCAATAATATCTTTGAAAATAGATATTATAGAACTAGAGGATCAAATAGTAAGTAATAAGGATACAAAGTATATAAGAGGAATACTTGAAAAATATCTTGATATCGGTGATTTTAAGATAATTTATATAATTCCGCCACAGCTATATACACTTCAAGAAATATCTGCAATTGATGCAGCACAAGTTAGTACAGTTGGAATTAATACTCCTTTAAATTTAAGTGGAGAAGGAGTTATTGTAGGAATTATTGATACTGGAATAGATTATTTAAATGATGAGTTTAGAGATGAGAATGGAAAAAGTAGAATAATTAGTATTTGGGATCAAACTATACAATCAAATGAAAGTGAATTAAAAGGTGTACCTTTTGGTTCTCTTTATACAAATGAAGAAATAAATAAGGCTATAGAAGCTTATGAATTGGGAGAAAATCCTTATAATATAGTTCCAAGTAAAGATTTGAATGGGCATGGAACAGGAATGGCAGGAATTGTTGGAGCAACGGGAAAAAATAAAGAGATAAAGGGAATAGCACCAAAGTGTGAATTTGTAATAATTAAATTAAGTGAAGCTAATCGTACTAAGAAATTGCTAAATACAAACACTCCAATTTTTGAATTAACGGCAATTTTCCCAGCTATAGAGTATTTAAAAAAAGTTTTATTAAATAAAAAAATACCTGTAGTAGTATTACTGCCTTTAGGTAGTAATAACGGAGATCATAAGGGTAATAATCTATTTGATGGATATATAGAAAGTATATCAAGTAATGTTGGGATTGTAATTGTAACTGGGGCTGGAAATGAAGGAAATAGAGATGAGCATGTATCTGGTATTATAAGAAATAGTAATAAGGAAGAAACTATAAATTTATTTGTTGAGGAAAATCAAAGGTATATGGGAATAGAAATATGGATAGACCTACCAAGTATTGTAGATATAAACTTAGTTTCACCTTCAGGTGAAGAAACAGGTTTTATTCAAGCAGCAATTAATGTGCAGCGAGATAATAAATTTATTTTTGAAAAAACTCAGACAAGAATCTCTTATTTTTTACCGGAAGAATATGCTGGTAATGAATTAATATCTATATATTTTGCAAATATAGCATCAGGTATATGGCAGATAAAGTTAAAGTTAAGAAGCGGAGAAATGGCCAAAATACAATGCGTGGTTATGGCAGTATGGGTTATCATTACCTAATACTAGATTTTCACCAAGTGATCCATATGGAACAATAACAACCCCTGGAGATTCTAATTTTGTTGTTACAGTTGCGGCATACAATCAAAATAACAATAATTTATTGACTTATTCAGGGTTATCATTTAGGCAAGAATATATAAATAAAATAGACTTTGCTGCAGGTGGAGTTAACACAATGACAGTAGGGCTAAATAATTCTACTCAAATAATAAATGGAACTAGTCTATCAGCTGCTATTGGAGCAGGAGCTTGTGTTTTATTATTCCAATGGGGAATAGTACAAGGAAATTATCCATATATGTATTCTCAAAGTATAAAGACTTTTTTAACTAGGGGAGTTACAAAGCGGGGAAAGGACTCATATCCTAATCCAGAACTAGGATATGGTATACTTAATTTTTATAAAATATTTGAAAATATGATTTAAGTTTAGTTAATATTTAATTTTGAAGATTTTTATAAGTGATTTTATGAGCTATATTAGTTTTAGTATTATAGAGGGCAAATGGGGCTATTTTATCTTTCATCACAGATAAAATAGCCATTTTTATTATTTTTTTAATAAGATAAAGGTTGATAGTAAGGATATGGTTGCCAATTAGTTGATACTTTTTCTTCTTTTATTGAATAGTTAACTTCTAAATCGTTTCTTTGATATGAATTAAATTCATTTAATAAGCTGTTAAATTTAACAGAAAATTGAATTAGTGCTTCTGGGATTAATGAAACAGAAGCATTGAATTTTTCTAAAGGATTTAAATAGAATTCACTACTTCTAAGTGAAGTAATTGTATCTATGGCAGCGATACTTGCATTATTAGCAATTTCATTTATTTTTGATTTTAAAGATTCGTTATAAGAATCTGGATAACTTATATCTAAAATGATTCTATAGCTAGTATTTCTATATTTTAAACAAGGAATTTCTGATTCTATAGTGTCATCGTTTATATATCCTATAGTTTGTGATATATAATCTTCTTTAACTTCAGGAACATCTATAGAGGTTAATGTTTTAGTATAAATATTTTTAGTGCCATTTATAGAATATTCTTTCTTACTACTTTCTAATGGCAAATTATCCTCTCTTAAGTTTTCGCAATTTTCACAAGTATTATCTGATCTATAACATATAAATGAGTCTATTCTTCTTAAATCTAATCCAAAATAAACCCAAGTAAAACCGAGCCACCTAAAACCAGAAACAGAGCGTCTATCTACATTAATTAAGAATGTCCAATAGTTTCTACCGCTAACTTCCCATATATAAGTATATTTAAAAAGACAAAATCTTATTGAATTAGGACTAACTGCTTTTGTATTTTTAGATGATGAAAGGCTTTGAACGCCTTTTTCTTTTTTACTAGGAGTATAGTTAGGTGGAGGAGATTTTGGCATGTTACCTTGACCAGGTGAGCCGCCAGGAAAGTTGCTTCCAGGTAAATTAGGAAAGCCTGGCAAACCAGGAAAGCCTCCAGGAGGGTTTCCCCCAGGAAAGTTGCCACCAGGAAAGTTCCCGCCAGGTGGTAATTGAGAACGTGAATTTAGTAATTCATAAGGAAGAGGTGAGAATTCATAATCTGAATAAGGAGGGGTTAGAAGTTCATCATTGTGTGTGAAGTCATTATAACTATTTGTACTCATAAAAATACTCCAAATTAAATTATTATAGAAATAGTATATTCAATTTAAGAAAATAAGTTAATTTTTATATTTTTAGACTCAGATAGGTCAATAAATGAATAGTATAAAGGGAGAGAGTATTGATTAAAATTCTGTAAAGGGGGTAATCTATGATAAAATTAATGATTATTTGTGCATTAGTATTATTAATGTGTATAACTTCTACTAAGATATTATATAGGTTTGGTGTACCAATTCTTTTAATATTTATGGTGTTCGGAATGTTATTTGGATCTGATGGGCTTGTTGGAATATATTTTAATGACTATCAATTAGCTAGCAAAGTAAGCACTATAGCATTGATATTTATAATGTTTTATGGGGGATTTGGTACTAATTGGAGTATGGCTAAACCAGTAGCAGTACAATCGGTTTTTATGTCAACATTAGGAGTTGTTTTTACAGCTATATTAACAGGATTATTTTGTTTTTTTGTGTTTAAAACAACGTTATTAGAAGGATTACTTATAGGGTCAATTGTTGGCTCTACAGATGCAGCATCTGTATTTGCAATATTAAGATCTCAACGGTTAAATTTACGAGGGTCAATTGCATCTATGTTAGAGTTAGAAAGTGGTAGTAATGATCCATGTGCATATATGCTTACAGTAATAATATTAGGATTAATGGCTGGTGGGGGATATGGTAATATAATCCCAATGATATTAAAGCAAGTTATAGTAGGAGTAATAGTTTCAGTTGTTTTAGCTAAATTATCTATTTACTTATTAAGACATGCTAAATTTGAAATAGAAGGATTTTATCCAATTTTTGTAACTGCTATAGCAGTGTTAGCTTATTCATTAAGTGAATATTTTTTAGGAAATGGATATTTAAGTGTTTATATTACAGGTATTATAATAGGAAATGCAAAGATACCACATAAGAAAAGTATATTTCAGTTTTTTGATGGGATATCATGGATTATGCAAATAATGTTATTCTTTTTACTTGGATTATTGGCATTTCCATCAAAGATACCATCAGTAATGATTAAAGGAATATCAATATCAATATTTATGATTTTTGTAGCAAGGCCAGTTGCAATATTTAGTATTTTATATTGGTTTAAGACGCCTATAAAAGAAGAAATTTTTATATCATGGGTAGGGATAAGAGGTGCCGCATCAATAGTTTTTGCAATATTTGCCGAAACATATGGAGTGGCAATAAATAATGATATTTTTCATATAATATTTTTTATAGCATTATTCTCAGTGGCTGTACAAGGTACAGTTATTCCGAGATTAGCTAAAAAATTAGATTTAATAGACAATGATGAGTCTGTTTTAAAGACTTTTAATGATTATAAAGAAGACAAGAGTACAAAGTTAATAGAGTTTACAGTTGATGAGCATAATATTATAGCGAATAAAACAATAATGGATGCTAACATACCTGAAGATATTCTTGTGGTAATGATAAAGAGAAATGGGGATGTATTTGTACCAAATGGGTCTACAGAAATTTTACCAGGAGATATATTAGTGTTATCTGGTAATAAACTTAAACACTTTAATGAATATAAAGAAGATAAGAGTACAACATTAACAGAGGTTTCTGTTGAAGAAAAAAGTGGTTTAATTAATAAATCTATAAAGGATGCAGATATTCCAGATGATGTTCTTATAGTTATGATAAAAAGAAAGGGAGAAGTATTAGTTCCTAATGGAAATACAATAATTAATCCAGGAGATATATTAGTTATAACATCAAATAATATGGAAGAAATAGAAGACTTAATAACTGTATAAATTATTAGAAATTCACCATAAATATATGGTGAATTTTTGTATAAATAAAAATTTTACTTTTATAGAATTAACATAAGGTTGAAAATTTAACTTTTTATTTACTAAATATTTATGTAAGATAGAGATAAGAAAATTTTCACTAGAAAGAGGTACATAATATGAATATGGAATTAATTATGTTAGGAACAGGTTCTGCAATGGTAACAAAATGTTATAACACTTGTTTTGCATTAAGAAATAATAATGAGTATTTCTTAGTAGATGCAGGTGGCGGAAACGGAATATTAGCTCAATTAGAAAAGGCTGAAATTAATTATAAAAATATTAAAGGAATGTTTGTTACACATGGACATACAGATCATATAATTGGAGCAATATGGATAATAAGAAAATATGCTGCATTAATGAATGAAGGAAAATATGAAGGTGAATTTAATATATACGGGCATAATGAAGTTGTTAACATATTAAATGCTTTAAGTAATATGATGTTAACTAAAAAATTATTAAAGTTTGTTGGTAATGGCATTAATATTTGTGAAGTATGTCATGGAGATAAAATAGATGCTATAGGAATGAATATAGAATTTTTTGATATAGAATCTACTAAGGATAAACAGTTTGGATTTAAGGCAACCCTTCCAAATAAAAAGGAGTTAGTTTGTCTTGGTGATGAACCTTATAAGGAGATTTCTAAAGAGTATGTTGAGAATTGCAATTGGTTACTTTCAGAAGCATTTTGCTTATATGCAGATAGAGAAATATTTAAGCCTTATGAAAAAAATCATAGTACACCTATTGAAGCAGGAAGACTTGCAAAGGAGCTTAATGTAGAAAATTTAGTTTTATATCATACAGAAGACAAGAGGCTTCCAGAACGTAAAAGACTTTATAGTGAAGAAGCAAAGTCTGTTTATGATGGACAAGTATTTGTTCCCTATGATTTAGAAAGAATAGAACTAAAATAAAAATTTATATATTAAGATTATAGAATTTAAAATTAAGTTTTAAAATTATAGTATTTTAAATTCTATAATTTTACAGTTAAATATAGACAAATTTAATATATTTAGATATACTTAGTTAGTTATTAAATATAACGATAATAAAATAATATTGGTTAGAAATAGACATATATAAATATCTATTTTTATTAAAAAGGAAGTTAGGTGAAAGTCCTACACAGTGCCGCTACTGTATTTAGGGAATGTTATTTCAAAGTAATCCATTGAGCATATATGCTTGAGAAGGAGAGATAACGTGATGATCTATAAGTCAGGAGACTTGCCAGTATTATAATATCGATACTCTTCGGTAAAAGAGTGATATTAATAAAAATTAAATATCAAACAAGTAAGAGTATCCTTATATCTTTATATTGAAATAAACAAATATAAACAGATAAAGGGAGAACAAGGATGAAAAAATTCAAAAAACTAACAACAATTCTATTAAGCGTAATGCTTATCTTAGGACTTGTTTCTTGTGGGACAAGCAATCAAGAGTCGGGAGATGTAGATTCAAGTGTACAGTCTCAAAAAAATAATGACTCACATTACCCAGTAACTATAACAACTTATAATTATTCGAAAGAACCTGTTGAAATAACTTTCGATAAGGCACCAGAAAAGGTAGTGGCTATTTATCAAAATTCAATTGAAACTATGCTAGCATTAGGACTAGAGAATAGAATAGTTGCAGCTGCAGGCCTTGATCATGATGTAAAAGATGAGTATAAAGAAGCCTTTAGTAAGGTGAATTATTTAGAGGAGTTTACTCCATCAAAAGAAACAATAATAATGGAAAAACCTGATTTTATATTAGGATGGTATTCTTTATTTGATGATAAAAGATTAGGAGATATCGATTATTGGAATGAAAGTGGTGTAAATACTTATATTTCATTAAATAGTGGAGTAGCTGAAGAAAGAACAATAGAAAATGAAATAAATGATATATTAAACCTAGGTAAGATTTTTAATGTTGAGGATAAAGCTCAGGCTATAGTAGATAAAATTACATCAACTGTTAATGAAGTTTCTTCAAAAGTAAGTAATGAAGAAAAGCAAAGTGCTATGGTAATAGAGTTTTATGATGATGAAATATATACCTATGGTATCAAAACTTTAGCTGGAGATATGGTAACAAAATTAGGGGCAGAGGTTTTAAATCCTGAAGGTGGAAATATAGGAGCAGAAGATTTAATTAAGCTAAATCCAGATTGTATTTTTGTTTCTTATATGGATATGGGAGATGAAAATATTCCAGTTGAAGAGGTAAATAAGGTATTAGAAAATCCAGCTTTTGCAAGCCTTTCTGCAGTTAAAAATAAAAGAGTTTATGCTATACCTTTAGGAGAGATGTATTCTAGTGGAATAAGAACAATAGATGGTATAAATACTTTTGCAAATGGATTATATGGAAATGAAGAATAAGGTTTTAAAAGGAGTTCCTATATGTATAGGGACTTCTGTCATACTATTAATTATACTTCTTTTATCTATAGGTTTTGCTGTTACCATGGGATCTGTAGATATTAGTATAAAGGAAGTGTATGAAGTTATATTATATAAATTATTTAATATTGGAGATTCATCTATAGGAATAGGAGCTGTATCAGATGTAGTTTGGTTAATAAGAATGCCGAGAATAGTATTAGCTATAGCTGTTGGAGCAGGATTATCAGTAGTAGGAATTATAATGCAAGCAATAGTTAAAAATCCACTGGCTGATCCTTATATATTAGGAGTTTCATCAGGTGCATCTTTAGGAGCAACACTTGCGGTAGTACTAGGTATAGGAAGTGTATTTGGAAGTAATTCACTTGGTATAATGGGCTTTATTGGAGCTTTTGGAGTTTCTATATTAGTATTAATGACATCTAATATAGGGGGAAGAAGTAACTCTATAAAGCTGCTTTTGGCAGGAATGGCATTAAGTTCTGTTTGTAGTTCTTTTTCAAGTTTTCTAGTTTATATATCAGATGATTCACAAAAGTTAAAAACAATAACTTTTTGGTTAATGGGAAGTTTATCTGGAGCAAAATGGAATGAAATAGCGTTTATATTACCTATTATTATTTTAGGAATTATATTTTTTACTACTCAGTATAGAATATTAAATTTAATGTTATTAGGAGATGAAGTATCAATTACATTAGGTACAGATTTGCATAAGTTTAGAATTATATATCTATTAATAACTTCACTTATGATAGGGCTATTAGTTTATGTATCAGGAATGATAGGATTTATTGGTCTTATAATACCTCATATAGTTAGAATTATTTTTGGAACTGACCATAAGAAAATAATACCAATAGCAGCTTTATTAGGAGCAATAATTTTAATATGGGCAGATGTTATTTCTAGAATTTTGATAAAGGGTACAGAAATACCTATTGGAATAGTTATATCAATAATAGGAGCACCATTATTTGTATGGCTTATGATTAAAAAGAATTATGGGTTTGGTGGTAATAAGTAATGAATATAAAAGCTGAAAATATAAATATTACTTTAGAAAAAAACAATATATTAAAAGATATAAATATAGAGGTAGATAATAAGGAAGTTGTAGGAATAATAGGACCTAATGGAAGTGGAAAATCAACTTTTCTAAAATGTATATATAGAGTATTAAAGCCTAGTGATGGAGCAATACTGTTAGATAAAGTAGATATAAAGGATATGACAGTAAAAGAAAGTTCAAAAAGATTAGCTGTATTATCTCAACATAATAATTATAATTTTGATTTTACTGTGAAAGATATTGTTTTAATGGGAAGATCTCCTCATAAAAGGTTTATGGAAAGAGACAACAAAGAGGATTATGCTATTGTAAATGATGCTTTAAAAAAGGTTGAGATGTTGGAGTTTAAGGATAGATGTTTTCAAAGTTTATCAGGTGGTGAACAACAAAGGGTAATACTTGCAAGAGCTTTGGCACAACAGCCACAATGTTTAATATTAGATGAGCCAACGAATCATTTAGATATAAAATATCAACTTCAACTTATGAGAATAGTTAAGAATTTAAATATTGAGGTTATTGCAGCTATTCATGACTTGAATATTGCAGCTATGTATTGTGATAAAATATATGTTTTGAAAGATGGAGAAATTATTAAGTATGGCAATCCAAAAGAAGTATTAACACAAAAACTTATAAAAGAAGTTTATGAAGTTGATGCAGAAGTTATATTAAATAACGAGAGAATTTATATTTCTTATTTAATATAAAGTATACTTTGTTTTTTACTAATAAAAAAATGCAACTTACAATTGATAAAATGCAAGATACATTCTTAGATATTGTTTATGATTTTATTTTGTTGTAAATATAGTACATAGCAATATTTAAGGAGGATGATTCAATGAAATATGATGTAATTATCATAGGGGGAGGACTTGCAGGTTTATCTTCAGCTTTAAAATTATCACAAAACGGTAAAAAAGTAGCAGTATTTGAAAAGCACTTTATGGCCGGTGGATATGCAACTAATTTTAAGAGAAAAGATAAGGATGGAAACTTATATGTATTTGATGTATCTTTACATGGGATAGGTGGATTATTACCTGGAAATGCTTTTTATAATCATATGAAGGATATTAATATGATTGATAAAGTAGAGGTTTTAAGGAAAAAGGAAACAGGAACAATATACAGTAATGGGTGTGAAATTGATGTTCCAGATACATTTGAAAAATATCGTGATCATTTAGTAAATAGATATAGTTCTTATAAAGATAAAATATATAAATTGTTTAAAGAGATATATAGTTTGAAAGAAGAGATGGAGTCAGGGAAGGCACCTGTTATTTATCAAAAAATGCAAGATATAAGTTTATATAATTATTTAAAATCTTTTATAGATGATGAGAAGTTTATTGAAGAGTTTAGTTTTTTATGGCTATATTATGGATTGCCACCAAAGAAATTAAATGCATTATTTTATATGTTAGCTTGGATATCCTATCATATAGGAGGGACATTCTATATAAAGGGTGGAGCAGGTAAACTTTCAGATACTTTTGTAGAAGAGATTAAAAAAAATGGTGGTGAGGTATATTTATCTAATGAGATTGTAAAAATTGATATTGAAGGTAATAATGTAACTGCAGTACATACAAGAAGAGGAAATAAGTATAATGCTGAGAAGTTTATATTTGCTTGTGATCCTAATCACTTAATAAATTTAATGGATAATAATAACGAAAATGTTATTGAGTATAAGAAAAAGTTGGATAATAATGATGTTGGTATTAGTTTATCACAATTATATATAGGATTAGATTGCAAAACAACAGAGGTTGGAATAACAAAAGCAGATTATTTCATCAGTAATGGAGTTAATTATGAAGATGCTTATAAAAACATATTAGAGGGAAACTACTCAGATAATATTTTAGGGTTAACTAGTTATGATGTTTTAGATCCAGATTTAAATAAAGATGTGGGAGTATTTGTAGTAGTCTTTGGAGATCATATTAAAAATTGGCCACAATATAAAAGTGAAGAATATAAAAGAAAAAAAGAAGAGGTTACTAATGAAATATTAGAAAATGTCTATAAAAACTTTCCAAATGTTAAGGGACATATAAAGGTTTTAGAGCTTGGCACACCACATACAATGAAACGTTATACAAATAATACTCAAGGTGCTGTATATGGATGGGAGCAAAATATAAGGCAAGGTGGATTTAATAGACTTTCAAATAAGTCAGACTTTAATAATGTGTTTTTGTCTGGAGCTTGGACTAATCCGGGAGGCGGATTTGAGGGTGCTATTACTGGTGGAATTTTAACTGCTGAAAGAATATTAAAAGAAGATAGTAAAATAAAAAACAACATAAAAGTTAACAATAATGATTTGAGTGATCCTGATATTCCATTGAAGCAATTTATGATTGGAATGACAGCAAATTTTGATAATGCTACTGTATCAAAACATGAGAATTATTTATTAGAGTTTATTTTTGATGATAAAGATATTTATTATATTGAAATAAAAAATAGGAAAGCTAAATTATTAAATAAAAAAATAGATAAGAAATCAGATGTAATAGTAAAAACATCATATAAAGTTTGGTATAACATAGCTTTTAATGGATTAGATGGAAGAGGAGCTATGTTTGATGGAAAATTAAGTGTACTAGGTGATGCTGATATATTTATGAATATACCTAAATATTTTAATACTAGTTCTTTAGGTGATGAACCAATAGTAAAGAGAAGAAAGCTTAATACAATATTTTGGCTAGTGCTAACGTTAATACCATGGATAGTAAGTGGAGCTATAAGTGGATTTTATAATGATGGTATAGGAATTTCATTATTTTCAATTTTATATACAGCTTTGATTATAGTATTTATAAAGCCGAAACAATTTAAAGAAATTACTATGTTAGAAGGATTAACCTTTATATCTTTTGCTCTTTATGGAATATTATATAAATTCGCACCAATAGTATTTGAAGCAATCAGTAGTTACATTCTTAAGATAATATTAATAGGAGCATTTTTTATTTCAGCAATAATAAAAAAGCCAATAACATCAGATTATTCTAAACAATCATACAAAGATAGTATGACAAGAACAAAATTATTTACTGATATAAATATAGTTATTACTTTATTATGGGCGGTTATATTTGCTATTCAATTAATTATAAGTTTAATAATTTCAGCACCATGGAATAATTTGGATCAAATATTATCTATAGTTGGATTAATAATATCTTATTATTACCCTAAAATTAAACTAGGTGAATAGAAATAAATTTTAGTATTTTTATAAATTGAAATGAGGTTTTAGATTGAAAATTAATATAGAAGAGATAGAAGGATTTGGAGATACTGAAATCACAATTAAATGTCAATCTATATCTAAGGAAATATTAGATTTTATAAATGAATATAAGCTTATTGATAATAGACTATGGGGAAGTTTAGATAAGCAATCTTATATATTAAATCCTATGGATATATATTATATTGAGACAATAGATAATAAAGTTTTTGCTTATACTAAAAATAAGGTTTATGAATTAAGCTATAAGCTATATGTCTTAGAGACAATACTTCCAACCAAATATTTTTTTAGAGCATCTAAATCAATGATAATAAATATATCAAAGATTGTTAGCATAAAGTCTTTATTTAATGGAAAGATGCAGGCTAATCTTGATAATAATGAAAGTGTAATTATATCAAGAAGTAATGTAGTTTTATTTAAAGAAAAGTTGGGGGTTGGTAAATAATGAAGAATATAATATTATTTTTTAATAAATTATGTATTATGTTTACTGTTACAACAATAACATATGGTATATTTAATTCATTTACTCAAATTAATCAGTTGTTTTATCCAGCCTTTTTTCAATGTGTTGGATTAGCAATATTATTTAGTATAGCATTAACTATATTAGATTATTTAAGTAATAAAATAAAGATATTAGCTAGTAAGAGCTTTATATGGATACAATATATAATACTAATTAGTATTATAATAAGTTGGGCAGTTTTCTTTAAATGGGGAGATTGGAATAATGAATTTTATGTAGTTATTTTTATTGTTGCTTTTACATTAATATATTTATTTATTTACTTCTTTATAGATTTATCTAATAAAAAGTCTGATAGTAAAATAAATGAACAATTAAGAAAGTATCAAGAAAATATATCAAAAGAGTAAATTAAAAAGCTATATCTAAAATAAAATTTTAAATTTAGATATAGCTTTTATTTATATTTTATTCAAAAGGTCTAACTCTTAGTGTTATTCCTAAATCATCACATATTTTTTCACTTGCTTCAATAGCATCTTTACCAATACAATCTACAACTGTGAATACAACATTAGGAATATAAGATTTACATGATACAGCAAACTTCTTCATGGCATCATAAGATTCAATTCCAAACTTATTTTTAGTTATTTTATAAAATTCTTCAGCTGTTGGTGCATTAAGGCTTATAGAAATGGTATCAATTAAACCATTTAGTAAAGGTGCTATGTCTTTTTTATTAATTAAATCTCCTAAACCATTAGTATTAATTCTAATTGGAATTTTTGAGTTTCTTTCTTTTATATATCTAGAAACTTCAATTATTGCATCTAATCTTTCAGTTGGTTCTCCAAATCCACAGAATATAATTTCATCATAAAGATTAATGTTAATAGATTCAAACTCATTAATTACTTCATTTACTGTTGGTTCTTTTTCTAACCATAGGCTATTAGATTCAAGCATTTTTTTAGTTTGTCTCAAGCAAAATGTACATGCACATGGACAACGATTAGTCAAATTTACATATATATTTCTTTTTATGCCCTTAGATTTCATTTCTTCAATTGTTATATTTTTTAAGTTTATAAAATTCCCATTATGACTAGTATATAAAATAACCATATTACCCCATCCTTTTATATTATTTTAATTCGGTTAAGAATTCCTCAAAACAAACACCATAGCTACCAGGTAAGTTTAAATTAGTAGTAAACTTTAATGATTTACTAATGAAATCCGTAGCTTTTCTTACTGAATCTGCAAAGTCTTCGCCCTTAACAAGACTAGCAGATACAATAGAAGAGAAAACATCACCAGTTCCAGAACGGTCTTCACCTATTTTTTCAACTTGTATGATTTTATAGGGTTTATTACTTTCAAAAATAAAGTTTTCTATTGCACCTTGTCTTTGTAAGCCAGTAATTACTATTTTACTTGGACCTTGAAGAGATAATCTTTCACATAATAAATATAATTCTTCATGTGTAGGAGTATCAGAAGGGTAAGATAAATCTAATAATCTACAAACTTCAGTAAGATTAGGTGTTAATACATCTGCATATTTAATTAAATTTTGCATTTCTTTACACATTTCATCTGTATAAGTAGAATAAAGCTTTCCATAGTCTCCCATGACTGGATCTATTAAAACTATGTTATTTTCAGTTTTAAATTTTTCTAAAAATTCTATTACTATTTTAATTTGTTCTTTAGAGCCTAAAAAACCTGTACATATTCCATCAAAGCTTAATCCAAGGACTTCCCAATTATTTATATACTCTTTCATTTTAGGAGTATAATCTTCAAAAAAGAAATTATTAAATCCAGTATGATTTGAAAGTATAGCTGTTGGTATAAAACAACATTGAACTTTAAGTGCTGAAATAATAGGTAATGAAACAGCTATAGAACATCTACCGAAACCAGTTACATCATTTATAAGAGCTATTTTTTTTTGATTAAATCCCATCATTCTTTTCACATCCTTTAAATATTAATTATAAAAGAAGAATTTGGGAAAAGCAATTTTAGAAGCTTTGTAACGATACAATATTATGTTATACAGCAGGTTATCCTTGTATGGTAATAAAAGAGATTACTGATGAAGATAAAAAATATTATAAATAAAAAACAATCTGGACTATATATGTCTTATTTGGAGAATACTATATAGATTAAAAGCAAATCAATTTATAAAAATAAATAAAATTTAAAGTTAATTAAAAAAGAGGTATAGATATGAATAAGTTTATGGAACAAGCTAAATTAATAAAAAATGATATTGTAAGTTATAGAAGAACTATTCATCGAAATCCTGAGGTTGGGGCTGAACTACCTAAAACAAAATCTTATGTAATAGAGAAGTTAAAAGAGTTTGGATATGATCCAAAAGAAATATGTGAAAGTGGTATAGTTGCTACAATTGAAGGAAGTAAGCCAGGAAAAACATTTTTATTAAGAGCTGATATGGATGCACTACCAATGGAAGAAGCTACTGAATGTGATTTTAAATCAAATAATGGTTGTATGCACTCTTGTGGACATGATATGCATACAGCAATGCTTTTAGGAGCAGCAAAATTACTTAAAGAAAATCAAGATGAAATAGAAGGAACTATTAAGTTAGTATTTCAACCAGATGAAGAAGGATTTACTGGAGCGAAAAAAATGTTAGAAGCAGGAGTGCTTGAAAATCCTAAGGTTGATGCAGCAATGGCAATGCATGTACATTCTGGAACCCCTTCAAATGTTGTATTATGTGGTTTAGGAACTAGTATAGCAGGCTGTAATAGATTTAGAATAGTTGTAAATGGAAGAGGATGTCATGGGGCTATGCCTGAAACAGGAGTAGATCCAATTAATATAGCAGCGCATATATACATATCTTTACAAGAAATAATAGCAAGAGAAATATCAGCTACAAAACCAGCTGTAGTAACAATAGGAAAATTCGTAGGTGGGGAAGCTCCAAACATAATACCTGAAGAGGTTATTATGGAAGGTACTATAAGAAGTTTAGATAAAGAGGTTGGCGAATTTATATTTAATAGAATGAAAGATATAGTTGAATCTACTGGAAAGATGTTTAGAGGAGAAGCTAAATTAATAGAATTATCATCTGTTCCACCATTAGCTAATAATACTGATTTAGCTAATGAACTTACAGGTTATGTGAAGGATTTAGTAGGAGAAAAATCTGTTTGTTTATTTGAAGTAGGGGGAATGGGATCAGAAGATTTTGCATCTTATTCATATGAAGTTCCAAGTGTGTATCTTATGTTAGGTGCAGGTACAAAAGAAGAAAATTCTTTATATGGTGAGCCAATGCATAATGAAAAGGTAGTATTTAATGAAGATATATTAGTTACAGGAGCAGCTATGCATACATATTGTGCTATTATGTGGCTAAAAAATAATAAATAAAAATTTGCTGTTTATAGATAGTATAATTAAGAGTTTGAAAGGTAAGATTAATGAGATTATTAGATATTGTGTTTTATCTCTTGAGAAGCAGTTGTAAAGTTACAATTAGTGAACTTGCAAGAATTTATGATGTATCTACGAGGACAATAAAAAGAGATTTAGATAAACTATCGGTATTAGGCATTCCTATAATAATTCATAGAGGAAAAAATGGGGGTGTGGAGATAGATGAAAACTATGTGATAAGAAGACAAATGTTAAGATATAGTGATTATGAAGCATTAATTTTTGCGTTATATATTGGTGGAAGTATAAGCAAGAATATAGATCAGTCATTTTTAATTGATAAATTTAGAATAGTAGAGAAAGACAAGTGCTCTGAAATTTTAGTGAAGCTTAAAGAAAGATTCATAGTAGATTTATATGAAGAAAAGTTTGATACTAAAAGTGAAATTTGTCAGGGAATTGATGAAGCTTTAGATAATAAACGTTTTATAGAGATAGAAACAAGAAAAGGAAAATCAGTTATAATTCCAATTTCATATGTTTTAAGAAAGGAAGGTCTATGTTTATATTGTTATAGTGAAGAATATAATCTTATATTGATAAATGAAATATATAGTATTAAAATTCTTAATAAAAATTATGATAAAAATATAATTAGTTATATAGATAATAAAAATAATTTGAAATTAATATAAAATAGAATTTGTTAAATGTTAGAAACAAGACGCTAGTTGTCTTGTTTTTTTGTTATTATTATTAAAGTAATTAATAATTTGTATTTTCATGTAAAAATTAAAGGGATTAAGGAGAATAAATTATAAACTTGGGAGTGGAAATTAGAAAATGGGAAAAACGATGGGGAAAAAAATTGCAGTATTTATGGTTATATTTGCAATTTTATTAAGTTGGGATGGGGTGGCATATGCTGCTAAAGTTAACTTTTATAATAGTTCAGTAGCAGAGTTAGATAAAATAAATTTTAATAATTTATCTACAAAGGATGGATTAACCAGTGACCTTATAACTTATATTTATCAAGATTCAATAGGGTATATGTGGATAGGTACTAAAGACGGATTAAATCAGTATAATGGTAATATGGTAGTACAATACACTTATCAATATGGTAATGAAAAAAGTCTTACATCACCTTGTATTACAAGTATAAATGAAGATGAGAATGGGAATATATGGGTCGGAACCGATTCAGGATTAAATATCATTAACAGAGATGAAGATAAAGTTATTAGAATAGAATCAGGAGAACAGAAGGAGGATATGTTATCCAATTATGTAATAACTTCGATATACAAAGATAGTTATGGAGTTATGTGGGTTGGAACTACAAATGGTCTAAATAGATATGATGAAAAAAATAATAAATTTATAAAGTATTATTCAGATGGAACTAATACAAATATAACCAATAATTACATAACAGATATAGATGAAAATGAATTAGGGGAATTATGGGTATCTACTATGGATGGTATATCTATTATAGATTTAAAAACATATAGTATAAGGAATGGAAGAGATAAATATAAGAATATTGAATATATATATAGTGTAGATAAAGATAATTATGGAGATATGTGGGTTCTAGGGAAAGAATCTGTATTTAAAATTATAAATAAAGATTATGAAGTAGGTATTTACAATATATATGATTGTGAAAATTTAAGTGATGATATGACAAAAATATTATGTCATAGCAATGGTGATGTATGGTTATCGAGAGGAACTGGATTAATAAGATATATAGTAAGTAGCAATGAAACAAAAATTTATACCGAAGCATCAAACTACTTGATAAATAACTCAATAAATTGTTTATATGAAGATAGAAGTGGTGTACTATGGGTAGGAACAAATAAGGGAGTTAGTATATTAAATACCAAACAACAATTTAGTACTAGAATAAATAATATATTACTTCAGAATAATATATATGAAAATAGTGTAAGAGCATTTTTACAAGATAGTGATAATGATTTATGGATAGGAATAGACGGAAATGGATTAGTTCAATTTGATATATCAGAAAATAAAATGATAAGATTTATTTGTGATAAGAATAATGAAAATTCGTTACTTAGCAATTCAATAAATTATATTGCAGAAGGTGTTGATGGTAGTATAATAGTATCAACAGAAAAAGGAATAAATATAATTAATAAAAATACCAAAGAAATAATATCATATTCTTATGAAGAAATAAATCTAAATCTTTTTTTAAATGATAATTTTAAAATAGTTAATGATTATAAGTATTCATGGTCAGCAACGGAGGAAGGGCTATATAGATATGATAGAGAAACTCATGAAGTAGTTAATTATAGAGAGAATTTTAATGAAAAAGGCATTAGTAACTATAAGATATTTGATATTTTTCAAGATGAAATTGATGAGAATATTCTTTGGTTAGCTGGGGGAAAAGAAGGCGGATTAATAAAATTTCATAAAACTGAAGGTGTAATTAAAAATTATTTATCAACTTCAAGAGAAAACTCATTGAGTTATGATTCTATAAATTGTATTCAGGGAGATGGAAAAGGGAATCTTTGGATAGGGACTGAAGTAGGATTAAATAAATTTAATATTGAAAAAGAAACTTTTACCCAATATTATGATAAAGATGGTTTAGTAAGTAATTATATAAATAGTATAATTATAGATGATAATGAAAACATATGGTTAGGAACAAATAAAGGACTAAGTAAATTTATTATTAATGAGGGTAGATTTATAAATTTTACTGAGAGAGATGGAGTATCTGGAAATCAATTTAATAAAAGGGCAGCATATAAGACTAAGGAGGGACATTTATTATTTGGAACTACTGAAGGAGTAGTTTCATTTGATCCAAATAATATAGAAGAAATAACTCCTAAAGTAGATAAAGTGGTTCTAGACACCTTGTTGATAAATAGGGAATTGTTGGTAAGTGATGGTGACAATATAGAGCTTAATCATGATGAAAATAATATAACAATTCAATATTTTCTTCCTAATTACACTAGAATAGGTAGCATAACTTATTTGTATAAAATGGATGGAGTAAATAAAGAGTGGATTAGTGATAGTAGAGGTGGTTATGCAACTTATACTATGTTAAATCCAGGTAAGTATACATTTAGAGTTAAGGCGGTTAAGAGTGATGGAAGTTTTACTGAAGAGTCAACTGTAAGCTTTGTTATAAAAAAGCCATTTTGGAAATCTAATATAGTATATTGTATTTTTATAATAGTTGCTTTATTGATAATTTTAAATATTGTATATCGTGTAAAGTTTCTAAAAAAATTAGTAGATAATCAAACAAAAGAAATAAATCGTCAATTAGAGGAAAATAAAAAACTTTATGAGAGAAATATTAGAAATGAAAAATTTAAAAATGATTATTTTGTTAATTTATCTCATGAGTTAAGAACACCTATAAGTATAATTTTATCAGTGCTTCAACTATTGGATTCCTTAAAAGAAAATGGAAACGTTACTAAAGAGAGACAATTGCATTATATGGATGTAATAAGAAAAAGTTCAAAAAGTTTATTAGATATAATAAATGATATTATAGATAGTTCTAAAATAGAATCAGGAACTTATAAGATAAATAAAGAAAAAAATATAGATATAATATATTTAGTGGAAGAAACTGCGTTGAATATGAGTGATTATATTAATAGTAAGGGAATTGAATTAATCATTGATCCAGAAGTTGAAGAATTGCCAATATGCTGCGATCCTAATGAAATACAGAGATGCATTATAAACCTTATTGGAAATGCTGTTAAGTTTACAGAAGAAAATGGACAAATTAAGGTTTTAATTAAAGCAGATGATAATAATGTTAGTGTTTCTATAGAAGATAATGGTCTTGGAATATCAAAAGATGATCAAGAGTTTATATTTAAGAGATTTAAACAAGGTAAAAATATTAATTCAATTAAGGTAAGTAGTAGTGGAATAGGTTTAACGTTAGTTAAATATATTGTAGAGTTGCATGATGGACATGTTAAATTAGAGAGTGAGTTAAATAAGGGAAGTAAGTTTACCATAGTATTACCTATAAACTAAAATGCATTATTATATTTGTAATCAAAATAGGGAATATGTTATATTTGATGAAGAAATAAAGTAAGCTAAAAAGGAAGGTGAATATAATGGAAGTTAATAAAAGTATTTGCCCTATTTGTGGGAGACCTAATAATTGCGCATATGAAAAGGGATTATCCCATGGAAGTTGCTGGTGTGAGAAAATTGAGGTTCCTAAAGGGTTGAGAGAGCAAATACCTGAAAGCTTAAGAGGAAAAGCTTGTATTTGCAAAGAATGTGTAATGAATTATAAAGAGGGAATTAAAAAATCCATTAATGAAAATAGTTAATTAAAATAAATGTATTGACAAGAAATTGGAAAAGAATATAATAAAATATAAATATAATAATTAAAGCTTTGAAGAGAAAGAGTAGAATTAATAGAGTTTTACAGAGAGGTTCCGGTTGGTGAAAGGAGCAAAACAAGTTAATTTGAATACGTCTCTGAGCAGCACTCCGAAAGATAACAACCAGTAGGCAGATGTCGTATCGCACACGTTATAGTGCTAGGGTATAACCAAGATAATTTTTTGGCGTACCTGAAGAGGTTGTTATTGTGAAATAATGATAAATTTAGGTGGTAACACGTGAGTATATAGCTCTCGTCCTATTCGATAGGATGAGGGCTTTTTTGTATTTAAAAATGTTAATACTTATGTGTAATATAACAGAAATAAATAAGAAAGTTAATTAAGAATAAAATTGCGCAGTTTATATATAGATTAAGCGATATTACTGATTAAAGTGCACATTAACTAGTAAATGCTTAATAAAAATTTTAGTTTTAAAATCTAAAAATAATTGGAGGAAATAAAAATGATAAATATAGATGAACAGATTAAGATAATTTCAAAAGGGGTAGATGAGATAATTGGTTTAGATGAGTTAAAGGAAAAGTTAACTAAGAATAAGCCATTAACAGTAAAATTAGGACTTGATCCAAGTGCTCCAGACATTCATTTAGGGCATACTGTAGTTTTGAGAAAGCTAAGGCAACTTCAAGATTTAGGACATAATATTGTAATAATAATAGGGGATTTTACTGGAAAGATAGGAGATCCTACTGGAAAATCTAAAGCAAGAAAGGCATTAACAACTGAACAGGTTCTAGAAAATGCAAAAACGTACGAAGAGCAAATATTTAAAGTATTAGATAAGAAAAAAACAAAAGTTAATTTCAATAGTGAATGGCTTTCAAGAATGAACTTTGAAGATGTAATAAGATTAGGAGCAAAGATGACAGTAGCAAGAATGCTTGAAAGAGATGATTTTAAAAAAAGATACGAAAATCAAATGCCAATAAGCATTCATGAATTTTTTTATCCTTTAATGCAAGGATTTGATTCTGTAGAAATAAAAGCAGATATTGAACTTGGAGGAACAGATCAAAGATTTAATTTACTTATGGGAAGAATGCTTCAAAAAGAGTTTGGACAGGAGCCACAATGTACTATAATGATGCCATTACTTGAAGGATTAGATGGTATTAACAAAATGAGCAAAAGTTTAGGGAATTACATTGGAATAGATGAAGATGCAAAGGTTATGTTTGAGAAAATAATGACTATTCCTGATGAGTTAATAGTTAAATATTTTGAATTAGTAACGGATATTCATCCGGATGAAGTAGAAAAGATAAAAGAATTATTAAGGGATGGGACTAATCCAAGAGATATAAAAATGCAGTTAGGAAGAGAAATAGTAGAACTATATCATGGGAAAGCTGCAGTAAAGGATGCCGAAGATAGATTTAAATTAGTTTTTCAAAGGAAAGAGATACCTGATGATATAAAGTGTTTTGAAGTAAGCAAGGAAAATTTAGATTTAGCAGAAATAATAACTAATAATTTATTAGTTAAAAGTAAAAATGAATTTAGAAGATTAGTAGTTCAAGGTGGAGTTAAGGTAAATGGAGAAAAATTAGGAAATATCGAAGATTTAATATTAAGTGAAGAAATGATAATACAGATAGGAAAGAAGAAGTTTATAAAGATAATTATAAAATAGAAAATATTTTATAATTTGAAAAATATGATAATAAAAATAAGAGGAATAATTATTTTTTATAAATTCCTCTTATTTTTCTATATCACAAAGATAGGAGTAGCTTTACCTATATGATATACTAATATTTTGTTTAAATTTTGAGATAATATCTATTAATTTAGTTTTTGTTCTAGATTTATAGTAGTTAGGATTTTTAATAGCTTCTATAGGAATAGAAGATTTCTTTTTACCTGATAATCTATCATTTATATTTTTTAAATAAAGATTTACAAAGGTAAGATTTGAGTTTAGTTTATTTAATTTTTTAAAGTATTTTTTGGCGTTCTTTAAATTATTTGTATAGTAAAAGCTAATTGCATATTTAGTTAGAAAATCTTCATTATCAAGCAACATACTACCAGCGGTAGTATTAACACTTTTATTTAAATAGTAAAGTGCTTCCTCATAATTTTCTACTTTAGTTAGTAATAAAGCTAAACTACATATAGAGTAATAATCATCATCTTTAATAGAAAGAACTATTTTAAAATTCTTAATGGCATCATGATAAAATTTATTATTTGAATAATACTTACCAAATAATTTATATAATTCAAAGTCTTTATCGTACAACTTCAAAGCTTTATTTAAGTACGCTTCTGCATCAGTTGATCCAGTATTAATTAAATCACAAGCAATTGAACGAAGATCTATATATTCTTCGAGGAACTTAGAATCAATATATTTTAAAGAGTCATAACTTAATGATTCTTTAAGATATAGTCTATCAAATAAATAATCAATTTTTAAGGTTGGATAGATTGATATTAATTCATCATGTCTAGAGCTCCAATTAAATTTAGTATTTAAAAATGTAAAAATATTTTTAGGAATATTTTTATTATTAGTTATAAATTCTATAATGTTTTGTTCCACTAAATAAAATAAGGTTTCATTAGATGCTATAGGTAAAGAAAATAATTCTTCCCAATTTTTCTCGTTTATTCTAAGTGAGAAGTTATTATAAATTTCTTTTAGCTTGTTCATAAATGGTTCAGTATATGGATTAAGATATTTTTTATAAATTGGAATTGTTAATGGTAAAGATACTGAAGCATTAGAGAGTTTACTTTTAATAGTATCTAGTTCAACTTTTATTGAAATATCCCAAGGTCTTAATTTAATTAATAATGTATATAAGTCTTTAGCTTTTTGTAAATCATATGAGTAGTGATAACAATGAGCTAAATCGATAATACGATCTAAATCAAGTGTATTTTTTAATTTTTTTAGATATTTTTCTAGATAATATATTGCATTTGAATATTGGTTTGTTTTTGCTAGTAAATGTCCAAAATTTGAAAGACAAAACATATCATTAGGATTTATGTTAATGGCTTCTCTAAAGTAATTTAATGCCATAAGATTATCATTTTTATTAAGATAATAACTTCCTAATAATTTTAATAAGTCTAAATCTTTTGTATATATAGCATAGGCATCAAATAAATAGCTCTTATCGGTATTTTCTTTATTAGAATTAAGTGATAAATAAGCTTTTTCTCTAAGAGAAAGATATTCATCTAATTGCTCTATGTTAATATTAGATAAATAATTATAAGTTAATGGTAATGGGTTATTTATCTCATTTATTATAAAATCAACTATTTCACTTGAGATATTAATTTTTAATTCACTAACTCTATTTGTCCAATTAAATCTAGAATTTAATAAAGTATAAATCTTTGAAGGAAGATATTTATGTGTGTATATATATTTAATAAGTTCAACTTCTAAGTTTTTACTAATAGAAGGGTTATTTAAAATAGGTAATGTTAATAAATTAATCCATGAATCTCTAGAAAATCTAAGATTAGGATTATTATATATTTCATTTAATTTATCAATAAATTTATCTATTGAATCTATAGCTGTATCATCTATTGATGAATTTATTAAAGCTGATAAAATATCGAAATTAGAATTATGCAATACAGTCATATTTAAATCTCCAATAGATGCAGTAGCTAAAGATAGAGCTTTATTATATGCTAACTCTAGTTCCTCTGCATCTTTATTATTTTCGCCTATAGAATTACTTAATTCAACATAAGCCTCGTTAATTTTATCAATATTTCTAGTTGGTGTTATTCTTAAAACAGTCCAGCAACTCATATGGTTAAATTACCCTCCTATTCATCAAAATTTTATTTAATTTCTTTCTTACTATAAAAAAATAGAAGAAATATAAAAAGTATTGTATATACATATTTTATATTAAATAGAAAATAATGTAAAAAGAATTAATCACAAATATTATTACAATATTTTTAAAAATAAATGGATTTAAATGTAAATAATAGGAGAAAATAAGAAAAACTTTAAATATAATAGAAGGTAAAAGTATTAAATGAGAAATCTAGAAGAAATGATGAAAAAAATGTTATTATAGTGAAAAAATATTCAAAAATACAATTGTAAATAGAATTATATATTTAACTTTTTAATATATAAATTTACAAAAATATAGTATATAATAAGTTTGTTATTTAAAAGACAATATTTATAGACTTTTCTATAGATTATAATAGTTACATACTTTAGTGGATATGATAATATAATTTATAGATTTTATTCTAGTAAAATATTGATGTATATAGAATGTAAAATATAAATATTAGAGAAAAATGATGAAGTGTGATTGAAGCATGAAGAAAAATGTTGAGAAAAATAGGAGGAAAAAAGTATAAAAATGGAACAAAAGGTAGTATAATACTGTTGAGGAGATTTATTAAACAGGAGAGAAGAGATGAAGAGGGTACAACGGAAATTAAGTATTTTAATGATGGTATTAATAATTACTTATATTACATTATGTAATAATATTGTTTATGCAAAAGAATATAAGGAAGAAAAATTAAATGTCTTATTTATTGGTTCATATAATTCAAATTTTATATCTTTTGAAGATCAAGTTGAAGGAATAAAAGCAGGGTTAGAAAATAATGTTAATCTGAGAGTTGAATATATGGATTTAAATGGATATTATAATATCGAGAATGAAGAAAAATTCTATAATTTATTAAAATCTAGCTTTGAAAATTATAAAAGATATGATGCTATAATAGCGGGAGATGATGAAGCGCTAGAATTTTGTTTGAAATATAGAAATGATATATTTCAAGATATTCCAATATCATTTTTAGGAATTCAAAAGGAAGAATTATTAGAAGAAGCTTTTAAGAATGAAAAAGTTTCAGGGGTGCGAGAAATAGAATCTATAGAAGAAAATTTAAAATTAATTACAGAGTTTCATCCTAAAACAGAAAATATAATTTTTTTAAATGATTCTGGAGATGAGTTTTATGAGAATATTGTTAATAAGTATTCAAACTTAAATTTTCAAGCAATAATCACGAGTAAATTAACTATAGATGAATTTAAAGAGACTATAAAAAAATTAAAAGATAATAGTGTTATAATTTCACTATATCCTGATGATTTCAACAATGGAGAATGGCTAAAAACTTCAGATATAAATAAATTAATATCGGAAATAAACCCAACGATACCAATATATAGTGTGTTGAATTATGGTATCGGTACCGGAAGTGTTGGAGGTAAAGTAATTAATCATTTTAATCAAGGGAAAAAAGCCGCTGAGATAGTATTAGGATTATTAGAGGATAAAGATGAAAAGGAATTATATATTGATGGGGAAGATGCCAATGAATATATATTTGATTATGATATATTAAAAAAACTTAATATAAAAATTAATTCTTTGCCAAAAGGATCACAAATAATTAATAATCCAATAGAGATGATTAGAAAATATAAAACATCATTTATAATACTTAGTATTATATTTGCCACATTAATACTTTTAATATTAGCATTAATAAAATATATATATTATAAAAGAAAGTATGAAAAAGAGATAATAAATGCAAAGAATAAAGCAGAAGAAGCTAATAAGCTAAAAGCTCATTTTATAGCCAATATAAGTCATGAACTTAATACGCCAATAAATGTAATATTATGTGCAGCTCAACTTATGGAGAGTAAGGACTATGAAAATTACAAAGATAATGGTACCATTAATGTAGTAAAAGATAATTGCTATAGATTAATGAGATTAATAAATAATATAATAGACGTAGAAAAAGCCGAATTAAATGATTTAAAATTAAATTTAGAGAATAGTAATCTAGTTAATTTAGCAGAAGAGTTAGTAATGTCTATAATTCCATATGCAGAAAAGAAAAATTTGAATTTAACTTTTGATACAAATGAAGAAGAAGTAATTATGAATATCGATGTTAGTAAGATAGAAAGAGTTATTTTAAATTTGGTATCAAATGCAATTAAGTTTTCAAAGGATGAGGGGAATATTTATGTGACTGTTAATTCGGAAGATAAATATGTAAATATTATTGTTGAAGATAATGGAGTAGGTATATCACAAGAGGATATATGTAATATATTTGAAAACTTTATGCAAGTTGATAATAGTTTAACTAGAAAAAATGAAGGTAGTGGAATAGGGCTATCAATAGCGAAATCTTTAGTAGAACTACATGATGGTGATATTATAGTTGAATCAGAAATTAATAAGGGAACAAAATTTACAGTTAGATTACCTAAGAAAACAAGTGAAAATTATAATGATACTTGTAGTAATATTGAAGAAAAACATTCTTGTGAAATAAATATGATAGATGAAATAAGGAATATAAGATATAGAACAAGAACTGAATTATCAGATATATATATATAATAAAAAACTCCACTAAAATTTATTAGTGGAGTTTTTATTATAGAAAGTATATTAACTTTACTATATAAAAACATTAGTTTTTTACTTAATATTTAGATAAGATAATATTATTGAGAAATAATATAGTGAAAAATTATAGATTTAAATTATGATATAATTATTAGAAATAAATTATATCTAAAATTTTTAGATTATAATAGTGAGTAGAGGGTGAAGTAATTATATGACTTTGGATATTGATAAAATAAAAGCTATAATATTTGATATGGATGGAGTAATATTTGATACTGAAATGATATATTTAAAGGTATGGTCAGAGGTTTTTGAAAAGTATGGTTATAAAATGACAAAAGAAATATATGCATCAGTATTAGGAACTGGTCGTGAAAATGTTAAGAAAGTATTTTTAAATCATTTCGGAAATGATTTGAAAATAGATGATATGTATATGGAAAAAGATGAAAATTTAGCTAAAGAAATAGAAAAAGGTGTTCCTTTAAAGTTAGGAGTATATGAAATTTTAAAATACTTAAAAGAAGATAATTTTAAAATCGCATTAGCCACATCAGCTATTTCAAAAAGAGCATTTAAACAACTAAAGCAAGCTAATATCGAAAGTTTTTTTGATGTTGTAGTATGTAGGGATGAGGTAAGAGAAACTAAACCAAATCCGGAGATATTTTTAAAGGCTGCAGATAAGTTAATGGTAAAGCCAGAGCAATGTATTGTAATTGAAGATTCAAGTGCAGGAATAGAAGCTGCATTTAACGCTGGTATGGTTCCTATTCATGTTGTTGACTTGAAAGAGGCGGATGAAAAGATTTTAAATAATTCTTACAAAAGCTTTAATGATTTAAGTGAAATAAGAAATGAATTAATGAGTATAAAATAGAAAAAATTTTTGATAATAATAGTAATGTTTTTTGAGAATACTATTTATATAATTTTTTTTAAAAAGGAGTAGTATTAATGGAAAGAGAACATTATATGGTAAATGGTATCGCAAATGAAAATATGAAAACACAAATTAAAAATGCACTTGAAAAAATAGATGGTGTAGATAACGTTTGTGTAGATATGGCACGAGGAAGTGTTGAAGTAATTTATAATAAGCCAGCAACTGAGCAAGAAATAAGAAGTTGTATTGAAAACACAGGACATAAAATTGAAGAATAATATATTATTGAAATACTAATAAGAGGAGTTATCTTATTAGTATTTTTTTTGTTAAAAAAAGTAAAATGTTATGATAAAATTTAATTATAAAGAGATAGTGTAAAGTTTCGTATGAAAAAATAGCCTATGGCTAATTTTTAATAATAA
>ERZ791879.120-NODE-120-length-87510-cov-12.259036_pt1 | contig 87510 bp, 72 predicted proteins | sample MGYA00510162_ERZ791879 | MGnify/ENA primary metagenome ERZ791879 (study PRJEB30046, sample SAMN00792113) | human gut metagenome | study: EMG produced TPA metagenomics assembly of the A metagenome-wide association study of gut microbiota in type 2... | reverse complement strand
TTAAGCTACTCTGAACATACCTGCACAGCAGGTAGTATTCATTTATACAAAAAAATAGAGGCTCTCATTTGAGAGTCCTCTAATAGTAAATCCATATAATGGGTGTTCCCCGGAGGTCCTTACATTTATTTGAAATTTATTATCTTTAATCTATGAAGTGCTCTAGTTGCCATAATATATTTAACTAAATCATCAGTATTATCATCAAAATTAACTATTATAACTCCATCAAACTCTAATCCTTTTGCATAATATGATGGAACTATAACCTTACCCCCTCTATAAATAACATCTTCTCTATCAAAAGCTAAGATCTTAGTAAACTTCTTAAGCTCTGGTGCTATCTTTTTAAGATCTTCTTTATCCTTAGTTATTATTGCAATATTATCATAGTTTTCATCATCATATTCTTCTAATGTTTCTAAGATAGTATCTATTAAATCATCTTCATCCTTAACTTCAACTTCTTCAACATCATATTTACCCTTTCTAACAAATGGTACTATTGCATTTTCATCTAATAATTTGCTTGCATACTCCATTATTTGGAAAGTCGATCTATAACTCTTATTTAAAGCGTAGTTCTTAACAAACCCACCAAATAGTGATTTAAGTTTAAGCATAGCAGGCTCTTCTTCTACTTTTATTAATCTTTGATTTGCATCTCCAACTATAGTGTAACTTCTACATCCTGTTAATTCTTTTAATACAATGAATTGTAACATACTGTAATCTTGAGCTTCATCAATTACTATATGTTTAATATCTTGCTTAGTCTTCTTACCATCAAGCTTAATCATTAAATAAAGAATTGCTGGTAAATCTAAATATGATAATTCATTAGTATTAGTAAATTCCTTATAGATATCTACTATACTTTCATTATCTATCCACTTTGCTAAATTCTCTTTTTGAGCCATAAGTTCTCTAACTATTTCTCTAATTCTTATTCTTCTTTGGAATTCTATATTATTTTGTTCAATTACTAATTGATCCTCTGAAAGACTAGCTAGCTTATCCTTAACTTCAGCATTTAAATTTCTTACTAATTCATCTCTTTTATCTTTAAGCTTTGAAGTAATAACTCTCTTTATTTTTTGACTTCTTCTAAATAAAGGCATGTATTTATAGTGCTTTTCAAATAATTCATTGATTTCTTCTAATCCTACAACTTCTTCATCAAAGAACTTAACAGGCTTAAAGTTAAAGTAATTCTCTTCTAAATCTTCACACTTTTTATCTAAAATAGATATAAACTCTTCACCAGCTTTATATTTAATTTCCTTTATAACTTCTTCATTACCTTTTAAAACTTCTTCTAAATAAGCTGTAAAGTCAACTACTGGTTCCTTTAATCCAATTTCATTTATTGCAAAATGTGCAAAAGTTTGTTGATTAACATTACTTTCACCTAATGTAGGAAGTACGTCTCCAATATAATCAATAAATATATCATTAGGTCCTAATATTAATACTTTATCTCCTAATTGTTCCCTAAAGTTATATAAAAGATATGCAACTCTATGAAGGGCAATTGTTGTCTTTCCTGAACCTGCAACGCCATTAACTACTACAACTTTCATTCTTTCTTCTCTTATGATTTCATCTTGCTCTTTTTGAATAGTCATAACTATATCTTTAAGCTTTTCTCCTGCATTTGATGATAAAATCATTTGAAGAATATCATCTTTAACATCAACATCTGAATCAAAGAATCCTTCTAACTTTCCTTTTTTAACCATTATTTGTCTTCTTGCTAATATATCTACTGGAACTTCTCCATCTGGTGATTTATAGCTAGTTTCTCCTAATGTCCCTTTATAGAATAATGATGCAACTGGAGCTCTCCAATCTACTATTGCAGCATCAAAACTTCCTTCTGGAGTTAATCCATATCTCCCAACATAAATTTGCTCTGCATATCCATCATCTTCAAAATTAACTTTCCCGAAATAAGGTGATTCCTTTAATTTTGTAAATTCAGCTAATTTTCTATCTATAGTCCTATACATTTCCTCTTTTACGTATCTCTCATGGTCAAAGTATTCCATTACTTTATCTTCGTCATCTCTATATTCTTCAATGAATTTTTTTCTATATTCTAATATGTAATCTGCAACGTCTTTTCTTTTTTGTATGTAATTTAATATTTCTTTGCTTAATAGGTCCAAAGTTAACTCTAGATTTTGTTCTTCTTGTAAAAATTCAAATTTATTCAAACTGCCACACCCTTCATTTAAATTAAAATTAACTACTAATTTAAAATTACTAATCTATATATAAGACATTTAAGGAGTTAAGCTATTAAATTCGCTAGCTTAACCCCTTACTTTTATAGTTTCCTATTTATCTTTTGATTCATTATCATTATTAGATGCTTCTTTATCCATATCTAATATTATTTCTAAATCTGCAGATGCTTCTTTTATAATGTTTTCTTCTTCCTTTTCAACAGCTTCAATTACTTCTTGTGCAACCTTTTTGTCTAGCAAATCTTCTTCTACTTCTGCTGCTATTTCATTAGAGTCTTTTTTATTATTTTCACACTCTCTGCTCTTCTTTTCTTCTTCTCTCTTTATCTTTAATTCAGGATACTTTTCATATACAAATCTAAAGAATTCATCTCCAAAGATAGTTTCCTTTTCTAATAGATATTGAGATATTTTATCTAATAAGTCTCTATTTTCTCTTAATAACTCTCTTGCATTTTGGTGACACTCTCTTATAATTGCTAATACTTCTTTGTCCACTAAAGTCGATGTTTCTTCACTACAATTTCTAACAGCTCTACCATCTAAGTATCTATTTTGAATTGATTCTAAAGCCATCATATCAAAGTTCTCAGTCATACCATAAATAGTAACCATATTTCTTGCTGTTTGTGTTGCTCTTTCTATATCATTAGATGCTCCTGTAGATACTAGGTTGAACACTTCCTCTTCTGCAGCTCTACCTCCAAGCATAACCATAATTTGGTTCATTAACTCTTCCTTAGAAACAAGATATTTTTCTTCTTCTGGAAGTTGCATTGTATATCCTAATGCTCCCATTGTTCTTGGAACTATAGTTATTTTATGAACTGGATCAGTACCTTCTAATAATCCAGCTACTAACGCATGCCCAACTTCATGGAATGCAACAACTTCTCTTTCCCTCTTAGAAAGTATTCTATCTTTCTTTTCTTTACCAGCAATTATTACTTCAACTGCTTCTTCTAAATCTTCTTGTATAACTAATTCTCTTCCACTTCTAACTGCTCTTAACGCTGCTTCATTTACTATATTAGCAAGATCAGCACCTACTGCACCTGGAGTTCCTTTTGCAATTGATTCTAAGTTAACTTCTGGTGACATTTTAACATCTTTAGAGTGAACATTTAATATTGCAATTCTTCCTTTTAAATCTGGTCTATCAACAATAACTCTTCTGTCAAATCTACCGGGTCTTAAAAGTGCCTTATCTAATATTTCAGGTCTATTTGTAGCACCTAAAATAACTATTCCTTTAGATGTATCAAATCCATCCATTTCAGTAAGTAATTGATTTAAAGTTTGTTCTCTTTCATCATTACTTTGCATTTGATTATCTCTGCTTTTACCTATAGAGTCAATTTCATCTATAAATATTATACATGGAGCCATTTTTTCTGCTTCTTTAAATAAATCTCTTACTTTCGCTGCACCCATCCCAACAAACATTTCAACGAAAGTTGAACCTGAAACTGAAAGGAATGGCACCTTTGCTTCACCTGCAACAGCTTTTGCTATAAGAGTCTTACCTGTCCCTGGAGGCCCTACTAAAAGAGCTCCTTTAGGTAATTTAGCCCCTATTTCTGTATATCTCTTAGGGTTATGTAAAAAGTCTATTATTTCTGTTAGTGATTCTTTAGCCTCATCCTGTCCTGCAACATCTTCAAAGCTTACCTTAATATCTTTTTCAACATATACTTTGGCATTACTTTTTCCCATGCCCATTCCCATTGGGCCACCACCCATTTTCTTAGCCATTTTTCCAAATACAAATTTAATTATGAAGAACATTAATACTAATGGTAATACATTAAGTATTATAAAATCCATAAATACAGATTGTTGTTTTGTTATTTGAGGATAATATTTAACATCATTGTCTAATAATAACTTTATTAAATCTGGATTATCTGCATTACCAGTATAAAGAACTTTTCCCTTCATATCACTTGTATCTTGTGGTGTAATTACAAGTGCTGTTCCATCAACAGTAACTTCCTTAACTTCCTTATTTTCAACCATTTGGACAAATTCATTATAAGAAATTTCTTTTGTCGTTAACATTTCCTTCGCTGTTGAAAATGAGTATAGAAATAAGAAGGCTATAACTGCATAAATAATTAAAAACTTTTTATTATTATTCTTTTTTTCTCCATTTTTCCTATTGTTCACATTATTATTCATACTTTTAAAATCTCCTACTAAACTCTAAAGCGCTTTATAAAGCCCTTACTTTATTCTACCAAAGTCTTTCCATGGATATACCTTTACTTGAGCTTTACCTTTTATTTCACTTCCATCAATGTATGGATTTTCCCAATACCTAGAATCTAAAGACCAATATCTATTGTCCCCTAAAAAGAAATACTTTCCTTCTGGTACTGTAAATTCTCCACTATAATTATCTGCTGTTCCTATGTAATTTTCCTCTAAGGTTTCACCATTTACTGTTACTATTCCATCATTAATGACAATTTTATCACCTGGCAAACCAATCAATCTTTTAATCATATCTTCATCCTTTTCTTCTGAATGAAAAACTACTATATCTCCTCTTTTTAGATTTTCTGGATTATAAACTCTAGTAACAAATAATCTATCACCTACATTTAATGTTGGTACCATAGATTCTGATGGAATTTTAACCTTAAATATTAAAAATTTATTTATTAAGATAGCTAATATTACGGCTATTACTATAGGTATAATCCAGTCACTAAAGAAATTTGACTTCTTTATTTCTTGGCTCATTCTTCCCACATACCTTTCATTAAACTATTAATTTTGTTTTTTTTATCTTTTGTAGCACCTTCATCTACATAAAATGAATTATTGCACATTACCACTACGTCGCCATCCTTAGGTTGCTTATCAAACAAATTTATATCTATTAAGATTATATCCTTTTTATCATCTTCTAACACAACAGATTTATTTTCTATTCTATCTACTATAAATTTTTTATCCTTCATAACAACTAGCAATGATTGCCGAATCCACCTCTCAGTATTTACATTAATAAAGATGAAAATTTTAAAACAGCTAAATTTAAATGCCTTACTAAAAAAGCTTTTATTAATGAAAGCTCATTTTTTATTACAACTTTAATAACTGCTTATAAGTATATCATAATTAATTAATAACTAATAGTGTTACTCTCCATTATATATTATTATTATGTCAATTTTGTTACAAAAAAAAGCTACACCAAACTATTTTGATATAGCCCTTAATATTAAGTTTATCATATAAATATAAACTGAGTCTAAACTTCTAAAGCTAAAAGTTCTTCATAACTTTGTCTTTTTGATACAACTCTAGCTAATCCATCTTTTACAAACACAACTGCTGCTTTTGGATTTTTATTATAATTACTAGACATTGAGAATCCATATGCACCAGTTGAAAATACTGCTAGTATATCTCCTATATCAGGCTTTTGAATACAAATGTCATTAACAAAAATATCTCCTGATTCACAGCATTTGCCTGCTATTGCAACCCTAGCATTGCATTTATCAGTAATTTTGTTTGCTATAGCCATTTCATATTTAGCCCCATATAATGCTGGTCTTATATTATCTGTCATTCCTCCATCTACTGAAACATAAGTCCTAACCCCTTCAATTTCCTTGATTGCTCCAATAGTATAAAGAGTAGTTCCTGCATTTCCTACTATTGATCTACCTGGTTCTATAGTTAAAATAGGCCTTTCTATATTTAGTTTTTCACATACCTCATCAACTTTATTTAATATAGAAGTACAATAATCCCTTGTTTCTTTTGGTTTATCTTCATCGGTATAATGTATACCAAATCCACCACCCAAATCTAATTCAGGTATTGTATGTCCTGTTTCTTCTTTAATACTCTTTATAAATCCAAGCATAACTTCAACTGCATCCTCATAAGGCTGTATCTCAAAAATTTGTGAACCTATATGACAATGTAATCCCCTTAAATTTATATTTTCACAATCTAATGCCAATTTTACTGCATCCATTATTGTCTCTCCAACAGGTGCAAATCCAAATTTAGAGTCTATTTGACCTGTTTTTATATACTCATGAGTGTGTGCTTCTATTCCTGGTGTTAATCTTAAATATATATTTTGCTTTCTATTGTATTTCTTAGCTATTTCATTTAGCCTTTTCATTTCATCTAAATTATCAACTACAAATACTCCGACCCCTAGCTTAACACCTAATTCAACTTCACTTACACTCTTATTATTGCCGTGGAAATATACTTTATCTAAAGGAAATCCTGCTTTATAAGCTGTATATAATTCCCCTCCTGATACTACATCTAAATAAAGCCCCTGTTCATATATAATCCTACACATTGCTTTCGTTAAAAATGCTTTACCTGCATAAGCTACTCTATTATTGTTTTCTAAACATTTAAAATCTCTATAATAATTTTTACATGTGTCTATTAAAAAACTTTCATCCATTACATATAGTGGTGAACCAAATCTACTAACTAATTCTGTTGAACTAACTCCACCTATAAATAGCTCATTTTCTTTAATTTCCATTGCCCCAAATAATTTCATTGCTATTGCCTCCACTTAATCATAAATTATAAATTACTAACACAAAAAAACTACCACTATAAAAACCTATAGTGGTAGTTTTACTTATTAAAATGCAATTTTTTATCTAAAATAAATTTCAATTATTTTATCTAATAATTGAACAATCGCACCTTTTTAGCACTCCACTTCCGTGACAGTTATGCATATGTTATATGCATACCCAGAAACAACCATTTGCATAAGCTATTTCTTCGGCTGTTACACCTTTCATAAATAATCAATGCCTGCCGACTCCTATTTATTACTCTTTATAAACAGCACCTCTAACATAGGTATTTTATTAGTTTCTATATTATATGTTATTATATGTTAATATTTAATAATATGATACCATATAAATAAAATTATTTAAATAGATTTTCAATATTATTCCATTCTGATTATTCGCCTCTATATTTATCCATGAGACTACTCATAGTATCTCCATTTGATGGTGGTGTATAAGTAATAGCATTAGCTCCAGCCTCTATAGTTCTTCTTATGCTTTCTTCAGTTGGTCCACCTGTTGCTATAACAGGAAAATCTGGAAACTCCTCTTTTATTCTTCTTACTATCTCAGGAGTATTTTTTCCCCCTGATACATTTAATATTGTTGCCCCAGCTTCTATTCTTTCTCTTATATTTTCATGAACTGAAACTACTGTAACTATTAGAGGAATGTCTATTGTTTTTCTTATCTTTGAAACTACTTCATTAGATGTAGGTGAATTTACAACTACACCCATAGCACCTTTAAATTCCGCATCTAATGCTAAATTTACTACCCTTTTACCTTGAGTTATTCCTCCACCAACTCCACAAAAAACAGGTACATCTGCTGCCATAACCAATGCTGCTGTTATTAAAGGTTGAGGAGTAAATGGATATACGGCTATTATTGCATCTGCATTAGTGTTTCTTATAATCGCAACATCAGTTGTAAATAATAGCGATTTTATTCTTTTTCCAAATATCTTTATTCCTGAACAATCTCTAATACAAGATGGAACTTCTACTACATGACTTCTTAGAAGCCCTTTAATTTCAGGAACAGTTTTATGCTTTTTTATCTCCATTAAAACACCCCTATCACTAAATTTCTAAATATATTATACTATTTTAAATTAAATTTTAAAGAAGTTTATAATAAATTGCATTAAATTTAACACTTAATCTATAAATTTTAATAATTATTTGATAAAATGTGATTATATATAACTAAATTTGACGTTAAATAATTGTCTAAATTTAATTAATAGAATATATTACTACAAAAAACTTGGTAGTAAACTTTCTAAAAAAATTGGATGGAGGTCTTCAAATGAAATTACTAAAAAATTATTATCCACCATATGTAATCCTTTCCGTCCTGTATTTATTTTTTATTCTCTTTGCTTTTTGCTTAGATTCGCCATCTGAAATTTTTCATGGTCTAAAATCTATAATACTATCATCTGACATATTAATTACTGATTATATGGAAGTTGGCGGAATTGGTGCTGCTTTAGTAAATGCTGCTCTAACAAGTTTATTGTCACTATTACTTTTAATTATTATAGGAATTAAACCTAATGGTTCAACAATAATGTCTTTATGGTTAATGACAGGATTTTCTTTTCTAGGTAAAAACATATTTAATATTTGGCCTATTATACTAGGTGTATATTTATTTTCTAGATATCAAAAAGAACCTTTTCTTAATTATATATTAGTTGCTATATTAGGTACTTCTCTTTCTCCTGTAGTAAGTCAAATTAGTTTTGGAAGCAATCAGTATAATCTAATTTCAATAATTGGTGGTATACTGCTTGGTATTGCAGTTGGCTTTATTTTGCCTCCTATAGCTTCACATAGTATAAAAGCTCATAACGGATATAATTTATATAATATTGGATTTGCTAGTGGATTAATTGCCACATTATTAATGTCAATAATGAGAGGCTTTGGTATAAACTTAGACTCTAGACTTGTTTGGCATAGTGGATCAAATAAAATTTTATCTATCTTACTTATTATTTGCTGTGTTTATTTAATTATTATTGGAATTATTTATGGTAAAAATAAAAAATCTAATCTCTCTAATATTAATAAACAAACTGGTAGATTAATAAGTGACTTCTATATCTTATTCGGAGAAACTACTTACATTAATATGGGTATATTAGGTATTTTAGCAACTTGTTTTGTTATTCTTATTGGTGGAGATTTAAATGGTGCTACTATATGCGGAATTTTTACTATAATAGGATTTGGATCCTTTGGGAAAAACGTAAAAAATACTATTCCTATAGTTATTGGTGCTACCTTAGCTGCTATATTTAATATAAATGAGATTACTTCACCTTCTTTATTGTTATCTATATTATTTTCAACAACACTTGCCCCTATTTGTGGTAAATTTGGTTGGAAATACGGTGTTTTAGCTGGTATAATTCATGTTAATATAGTTACAAATATAGGATATTTACATGGTGGTCTTAATCTTTATAACAACGGTTTAGCTGGCGGTTTTGTTGCAATGATATTAATTCCATTAATAACCACATTTAAAAAGGAGATTTAACTTATGAAATTTAAAGTTGAAAAAAACATTAAGATTATTAATGAATTAATAGCCTACTTTTATAAATTAGGCACTATTGATGTTCATATTGATTTAAACTCTGATAATAAGAATTCTTATTTTGACATCTATGGGCAAGTTGATAATATTTCGAAAGATGAACTGGAGTCTTTAGCTTCTATTCTAAATACTCCAAGACAATATGAAGTTGAAAATTATTATTGGAACCTTGGTGGAGAATGTGAATTTGACTCTGAACTTACATTAGTAGGAATGATGATAAACTCAGCTAAAGTTTCTTATAAAGATGGTATTTTAAAAATTAGTATTATTCGTGAAGAAAACTAAATTGTTCGTTACGTAGAAGCGAAAAAATGAAATATTTATTTTCCAGTAACCGTGAAATTTTCACCTAGAATTTATATAATTGATTCCGTAAAGTTTGCTAAAGTTTTTAAACTCGCTATTCGCTCAAACAGTAAAAACTTCTTTACGCAACTTTACTCCATCAATTATTAAATTCTACGGCTTAATTTCAATGGTCCTTCCAAATTAATATTTCATTTTTTCCTTTTTCACGTAACTACGTATAACATAACACCTTACAGTTAATGTCTTCTGCTACATACTGTATGACAGGTCGTTAACTTTTAAGGTGGTATTGCAGTTCAGCAAGTGGAAGAGAAAATATTAATGATATTACCGGAAGGAATATTGTAATTAAGTTTTAGAATTTAATTGTTTTTGGAAGAAAAGGAGCGTTAAGAAGCTGAGGGAACAAAGTGACTTTCGAAGCTTTAGCTCCCTTTCTGGAAAAAATAATATAAATTCTTAACGCAAATTACACAATTCCTGGAGGTTATATCATTAATTTTTCGGCTGTACGCGATGAACAATATTATTTGTTAAAGAATAATTTCAACAGGCTGATTTATTTCTATACCATCCTCTGTTACTATACAATTATATGCAAAAATATCTACGCCATTTTCTTTAGCAAATCTTAGAGCCTCACCAAATTCTTTATCTCTTATATCATTTGGAGAGAATTTATTTACATCTTCTAATTGTATTAAAAACATTGCACCAGCTCCATAACCTTGTTTCTTTGCCTCTACTAATTCTAATAGATGTCTTGCCCCTCTTTCTGTTGGAGCATCTGGAAATCTAGCATATCCCTCTTCCTCTAAGGTAACTCCCTTTACTTCTAAAAAATATTCCTTTCCCTCTTCTGTCGATATCTTAAAATCAAATCTACTTTTACCAAATGTTTTTTCTCTTAAAATATTAGTATATTCTTCAAGCCCTTTTATCTTTTGGTTTCTAAGAGCCTCATCAACTACTTTATTTGGTATTTGTGAATCTATGCTTATAAGCTTCTCTTCTTTATATACTGCCATTAAGTCATAGGGGGTCTTCCTTGTAGGATTAGGTTCTTCTCTTAAAAATACAGTACATCCTGGTACTAATATTTCTCTACATCTCCCTGTGTTAGGTACATGAACCTTTATCTCTTCTCCATTAAGTTTTACAATTGCATTAAATCTATTAGGTCTACTTATAAATTCTGCTTTAAGTATTTTTTTATTGTATTTCATGTTTTCTCCTTAAAATATTACATTTTATATTAATATTATTCATTTATTTACTTAGTATTATATCTCTTAATAATAGTTATCCACAACTTATCACTTGAAAATAGCTCCTTTTATTTCTATATTTAGTAAAAAGTCATGTTATCCACAGATTTTGTCCACAATTATGTTAATATTGTTGATAACTTTTTAAAAGAATGCTTGTTCGATTTTTTTATTTCAACATTGTATGTGTTTTTTCTACAATACCCCCTATCTTGTTATATATTTTTCTGATACCCTAATATATTGTGTCAATAGTTTTTAAAAAGTTTTCAACAGTTTTTAGAAGTTATCCACATTTTGTGGATAACTTTTAACATTATTAAGAGCTTTTACACATATGTTTTAGATTATCCCCATTATTTTATTTATACAACCTCTTTCAACTACAAATTAACTATAAATATTATTAACTTCTTACCGTAATTTCAAATACTTTAAATCAAAAAATAAGCTGTAGTTTATTTAGATCGTTTTTATCTAATATAAACTACAGCTTATTTAATTTAAACTAATTTCTTTTCCATAAATATTGTTACTAAATATTGAACTATAAATACTCCTGGACCTAAAAGTGCTGTTAATATAGGCCATACAATATGATTTTGTACTTTTTCTTTAGCTAATTTATATGAACAAAATACAGCTGCTATTAACAATGCATATGAAACTATGTATGCCATTTGGTCATCCCCCTAGTAATTAATAATCTCTATTTTATATAATAATTTTTAAAATCTCAATATGAATAATATGGTTTTACTTATTGTTAATAAAATTTTAATTTATTATTTTGTTTAAAAATTTTTAAAAAAACCTTTACAGTTTTTTTTGCCTGTGCTATCATATGTTTTGTAATTGAATAAACAAGCGTGTTACTGGTAATGCAGGCAAGGCTTAAATATGTATAAATTATTTTTTATCTCAAATAATAATACGGGATAAGTTTATAATTTATAGATATTTGAGCCTTTTTTTATTGTTTTTATAAATCTTTAAGGTTCATGCTATTATTTATAATTTTAAATTATTAGTTTTAGGAGGAATAATAAAATGATGCAATTTTTACAAAGAATCGGTAAAGCAATCATGCTTCCAATTGCAGCTCTTCCAATCGCTGGTATATTACTAGGTGTTGGTGGAGCACTACTAGGAATAGCAGGATTAAGCAATGCACCTGCTATTTACGAACCGCTAATAGCATTTGTTAACATTCCAGCTGTTACAGCTGTTTTAACTGTTATGAAAAACATAGGTGATATAGTATTCGGTAACTTACCTGTACTATTTGCTGTTGGAGTTGCTGTTGGTTTAGCTAAAAAGGATAAAGGTACTGCTGCTTTAGCTTCAGTATTCGGATTTATCGTAATGAACCAAGTTGTTTCTACACTTTTAGCTTTAGGTGTTACTCAATTAGGAGTTCTTACTCCAGATTCAGTTGGTGAATATGGAACTTATGTAACTACTAACTTAGGTATATTTACATTAAATATGTCTGTATTTGGTGGTATTATTACAGGTATAGTTACTGCATTATTACACAATAGATTCTGTACAATTCAATTACCACCAGTTATTGGATTCTTCTCAGGTGCTAGATTTGTTCCAATAATAACTTCACTTACAATGGCTTTAGTTGGTGCAGTACTTGCATTTGCATGGCCAGTTGTTCAAGATGGTATCAGTATGTTATCTACATTTGTTAAAAATGCTGGACCTTTCGGTACTTTCTTATATGGACTTATTGAGAGAGCTTTAATTCCGTTTGGATTACACCATGTATTCTATACTCCATTCTGGTATGGATCTTTCGTTGAAGCTAACGTATTAGTTAATGGTTCAATTCAAACAGTTGCTGGTGCAAATACTGCTTACTTCGTTCAATTATCAAGTATGACTGATTTAGTTGGTGCTTCTGCTTCAACTATGAGCGAAATTGTTAATGGAACAACTAGATTCATGGCTGGTAAATTCCCACTAATGATGTTTGGTTTACCTGGTGCTGCACTTGCTATGTACAAAGCAGCTAATCCAAGCAAAAGAAAAGTTGTTGGTTCATTATTAGCAACAGCTGCATTAACTTCATTCTTAACAGGTATTACTGAACCATTAGAATTTACATTCTTATTCGTTGCTCCAGTATTATACGTAGTTCACTGTGTATTCGCTGGTTTAGCTTATATGTTAATGGGTGTATTAAATGTATTCATAGGTATGACATTCTCTGGTGGATTCATTGATTATGCTCTATTCGGATTACTTCCTGCAGGTGCTGGAGTTCCAACTAAATGGTTAACAGTTCTTCTTGTTGGTATTGTATACTTTATAGTTTACTATTTTGTATTCTATTTCATGATTACTAAATTTAACTTAAAGACTCCTGGTAGAGATGAAAACGAAGGAGAAACTAAACTTTACACTAAAGCTGATTTCCAAAACTCTAAGGGTGGTGCTACAGAAGCTGCTGCTCCAAAGACTTCTGGTAAAGGTGAAATAGCTGAAAAAGCTCCTTTAGTATTAGCTGCTTTAGGTGGAGAAGAAAATATAGTATCTGTTGATGCTTGTATCACAAGATTAAGAGTTGAAGTAAAAGATAAAGCAAATGTTAACAAGGACGAATTAAAGAACCTTGGTGCTGCTGGTGTTGTTGAAGTTGGTAACGGAATTCAAGCAATATTCGGTGCAAAAGCAGATGCTTACAAGAATGCTATAAACGAAATTCTTGGTGAATAATTTTATTATAAAAATTTGATGTATTTAAAATATTAGAGTTAAAAAAAGTGGCCTAAGGCCACTTTTTTTAGTTAAGATTTTAATATATTTAATTACTAAAACTATTTATACATATATTCTCTTGTCATAGGTAAGTTATTATTAACACCCTTAACAAATAGTATTTGATGTAAATCTATTACTCCATTATTAAATGAAGCCGCACAAGAGTATAAATACATTCTCCACATTCTTATAAACTTTTCATCAAACATTTTTCTAACTTCATCTATATTATCATCGAAGTTCTTTGCCCAATGTAATAATGTTTCTTTATAATGTAATCTTAAGCTTTCAGCATCAAGTGTATGATAATTATAATCAGCTGATATCTCTATTATCTCTCTAAAGCTTGGTATAACTCCTCCTGGGAATATATATTTCTTTATCCAAGCATCTCCCTCTGATTCCTTAAGCCCACTTATATAATGTAATAAGAATAATCCACCTTGTTTTAATACAGCATTAACATTTTCAAAGAATAAATCATAATTTGGTCTTCCTACATGTTCTAGCATTCCAACACTTACAATTCTATCAAATGAGAGTCCACTCTTTTTCAATTCTCTATAATCCATTAATTTTACATCTAGAAAATCTTCAAGGTTCTCTTCTTTTATTCTTTCCTTAAATCTTTTATATTGTTCTTCACTTAATGTTATTCCTAATCCCTTAACTTTATATTGTTTAGCTGCTTCTATAAGTAATCCACCCCAACCGCAGCCAATATCAAGTAAAGTTAAACCTTCACTTAGATTAAGTTTTTTCAATATATGATTAATCTTATTCATTTGTGCATCATATAATGATTCATTTTCATTTTTAAAGTATGCACATGAATAACATAATGTATCATCTAACCATATTTTATAAAAATCATTTCCTATATCATAGTGTGATGAAACTTCTTCCTTTTGCTTTTTCATAGAAGTTGAGCCACCAAATATTTTATTTAAACTTTTAAAATTTGTAGAGAATTTATCTATACATTTTAGTAGTTCATTGAATACAGTGAACATATCACCTTCTATTTCTACATCTCCATTCATATAAGCTTCACCAAAAGTTAGTGAAGTACTAGTTAATAAGTCCTTCTTTTTCAAAGGTGCCTTTAATATTATTCTAAATTTAGGTTCATCAGGTCCTACCTTTATTTCTTCACCATCCCAAAACTTTAATCTAAAAGAAATTTCATCAAAGTTTTTTAAGAAAGTCTTAAAAAAATTTTTTTCTATATCCATATAGTTAACTCCTCTCCTACGTTTATAAAATAAATTAACCATTGTTATTAATATATATTTATGGCGCTATATGAGAATTTAATAAATATATAATTAATAACAATGGTTTAAAGCTTTGTAAGCTCCTATATTAAATTATTCCAATATTTATAAATTCTATTCAATAATACATTAATTTACCGATTATTAATTTTATTTCTTTATTAATTCTTCTTCTTTTTTCCTATTCTTTTTTTCTTTATCATGTTGTTTTTTCTCTAGGTTCTCTTCCCATAATGGCTCTGCCCTCTTTGCCCAAGTTAATCCATAGTTAATAGTCTTTTTACATAAATTATCCACATCTTCTGGATCTATATATTCTGTAGATTTTGCCCCTGAATTTTTAACCATTTCTGCAATCTTAGGTGCATTATCCAATATTGGACATGGTCTAAATTGATTCTCATTAAATGGTTGATTCTTTTGATACTCCATAAATAATGGTTGTCCTAAAGCTTCTATTAAAGATACATCTTTAATGTTTACATTTGAATAATGGCAGAATACACATGGTTCTACATCCCCATTTGCATTAATATGACAGTATCTTCTTCCTCCGGCCACACAACCTCCAACATATTCAGCATCATGCCAGAAATCCATATTAAATATAGATTTTGTACTACGCCAAGCCCTAATAGTTCTATATAATTTTTCTCTTTGATCTGGATTTGCCATTAATGATGTATCTGTCTTGCATCCTATTGGCATAAATGTGAAATACCAAGAGAAATATGCTCCCTTATCTATCATTAAATCTATAAATTCTTCAGATAAAACGCTATCACAATTAGCTGTAGTAAAACAAGTTGAGAATCCAAATGGAATTTTATTAGATTTCATAAGATCCATAGCTCTCATAATATCTTTCCAAGAACCATCTCCTCTTCTTCCATCTGTTGCATCATCAAATCCTTCAACACTTATAGTTGGTACTAAATTTCCTACTTCAATTAAATCATCACAAAACTTTTGATCTATTAATGTTCCATTTGTAAAGAACATAAATACACAATCATTATGTTTTTTAGCTAACTTCAATATGTCAGTCTTTCTAACTAACGGTTCTCCGCCAGTCATTATATAAAAGTAAATTCCTAACTCTTTTCCTTCAGTGAATAACTTATCTAATTCATCATAACTTAGATTTAAAGATTTATTATAATCAGCTGCCCAACAACCTATACAATGCTTATTGCAAGCTGTAGTTGGATCTACAAGGATTGTGAATGGTATTTCATGACCATATTTATCTTTATTTCTTTGTATTTCAGCCCACCCTCTAATAGATGCATTTAATAAGAAGTTTGTGAATACAGTTTGAACAATATTAGGATGAACGTTATTAATTATATTACACATTAACTTAGTCCAATTATTTTCTGGATCTTTTAAATATTCATCTATAATGTCATATTGATCCACATATATTTTTTCTGTATCAAACTTTCTTAGCCAACCTATGATCTTTGGTAAATTATTTTCTGGATCCTTTTTTAAATATCCTAAGAGTTGTTTTAAAGCAAATTGTTGAATTTTATACTTTGGACTTAACATTTAGATCTCGCTCCCCTTCAAATAACATTAAAATAATTACAAATAACTTTTATACCAATACCTAAAAGAATAATTGCCCCACATATATCTACCTGTCTTTTGTACTTATTTCCTATGCAATAACCAACCCATAGTCCTACAGCAACTAAAGCGCTTGTTACAATAAATAAAATTGCTACATTACTTATAATTCCTGTCCCTAATAACCCAAAGCTAATTCCTAGAATAAATGCATCTAAACTAGTTGCCAATGCTAAAACCACACTTCCTTTATATCCAAAAAACTCTTCCCTTCTTTCATTCAGATTACTAACCTTAAATGCATTTTTTAAAAACTTTATTCCTAAATAAAATAATATAATTGCTGAAAACCATTGATTTATTGATATTATTTTTTCATTTTGTATATTTAACATAGGATATATTGCAATTATCATTCCAGCCGCTAGCATTATCGTTTGAATTGCTCCAAAAATTAATCCTACTAATATAGCTGTTGATTTTTTCAAATTTCTTTGTGTAGATCCTCTACACACTGCTATTGTAAATGCGTCTAATGATAATCCAACTGATACTATAAGCACTTCCCATAAATTCATCCACCCACTTCCCTCCTCCAAATATAATTTTAGTAAATATAAGAAATATATTGAATCTATAATTTTGATTTAATGTATATATAAATAAACAAAAGGACGACTTTGTAGTCGTCCTCTTACAAACCTATTAAATTGTATTTTTATTCTTTACAATTATTTTAAAATGTTATTTTAACATAATAAAAAACACAATATATATTAACTTATTAATAATATATTGTGTAAAAATTACTATTTTACTCATAATTTATTAAATCATGAATAATATCATCTAATGAATTAGTTACTAATAATTTATATTTATTAGATAATACTTTTGCAGATATGTTTATTCCTTTTTCTATCCATCTTAATATTATAAATGTTAATCCTCTAGCATAATATTCTGCAATATCGTTCACTGAAAATTTATCTTGTCCATTACTTTCCGCTCCATAATACTTAAATAATGATTTAAAAATTTTAATCAAATTATTATTTATTATTTCTTCAAATGAATTTTGCCCTTCTACCCTTGCTGCTTGAATATAAAATTCTCTATTATTTTCTATACTTGAAAACATATAATATATTGCCTCAAAAGGCATTTTATTTTCTATAAGCATTTCACTACCTTTGAAAATATCATCATAACAAATTTCTTCTAATACTTCATATTTATCAGCATAGTGATTATAAAATGTAGGTCTAATAAGTCCTGCTCCATCTGTAATCATTTTTATAGTTATTTTATCAAAGCTATGCTTCAGTATTAAATTTTTAAAACTTTCTTGTAATGCTGTGTGCACATCTTCTTTTTTATTATTCATAATCCACCTACAATTATTTTCTATTAAAACTATTAAATTAGCTTAAAAATATCAATTTATTGTAATTCCATAATTAGAATTATATCATATTAAATAATTATTTAACAAATTAAGTATATTGACTTCTATGATTTATGAAAAATCTACTTATTTAATAATATAATATTTTTGTATACATTATTACTTATCATTAATAAGTATTTTTAATTAAATCTTAAAACTATTAATTAAATATATAAAAATACACATAATAATACTTATTATGTGTATTGGTATATTGTATATTTTTTCTATTAGATTAATATTTCTCCACTTCCCTACGAAATGCGGACTTAAATTCTAAGTTCAATCTTCGATTTCACTAAGAATTTAATGTCTCCTTGATAAGTAGAGCTACGTTCTCAGCAGTAAGATGTTACAAATCACTCACTTCATTCGCTCTTTGACATCTTTTGCATGGAACGTGCTAAATACTTATCTTCGTCACTATCGTTCCTTGATAAGTAAAGCTACGTTCTCAATGTGAGCAGTTTGTGGGAACATGTCTACTGGCTGTACTTCTAGTGTTTTATATCCATTTTCCTCTAAAATAGCTAAATCTCTAGCTAGAGTACTTGGGTCACAACTTACGTATACAATTCTTTCAGCATTAATATTAGTTATAGCATTTAATAACTTAATATCGCAACCTTTTCTTGGTGGATCTACAACAACTATATCAGCTTTTACCCCTTTATTTATTAAATCAGGTATAACAACTTCTGATTCTCCAACAAAGAACTCAACATTATCAACATTGTTTTCTTTAGCATTTATATTTGCATTTTCAATAGCTTGTGGAATTATTTCTACTCCATAAACCTTCTTTGCCTTTTGTGATAAAAATAACGTTATTGTTCCAGTTCCACAATATGCATCAAATACAGTTTCATCTCCAGTTAATTGAGCATATTCTAAAGCTTTACCATATAAAACTTCCGTTTGAGTAGGATTAACTTGGAAGAATGATAATGGTGATATATTAAATTTAAAATCACCTATATAATCACTTATAGTAGGCTCTCCCCATAATGTTATGCATTCTTGCCCTAATATTACATTAGTTGCTTTAGAATTAACATTTTGTACTATGCTCTTTATTCCTGGTATATTATCAACTATCAATTGTACAAATTCATCTTTATTCGGTAATTTGTCTCCATTAGTAACCAAAACAACCATTACCTCATTAGTGGTAAATCCACGTCTAATCATTATATGTCTAAGTATTCCTGTTTCATCATACTTTCCATCAATATTATATGGCTTTATATTATTCTTCTTTATCCATTGTCTTGTTAATTCAACTACCTTATCAGCTATTTCATCTTGAATTAAACAAGTTTCCATATCTATTATTTCATGACTTCTCGGTGCAAAGAATCCTATCTTTAATTCTCCGTTTATCATACCTATAGGTAATTGAACCTTATTTCTGTATCTCCAAGGCTCTTCCATTCCTAATGGAAATTTAACTATACTATTATCTAATTTTCCTATTTTAGTTATACAATCTTTTACTCTTTCAAATTTAAAAGTTAATTGCTCTTTATATGTAGAGTGCTGTAGCTTACAACCGCCGCATCTTTTATTTATGTTACACTTTGCTTCACATCTTTCCTTTGATGGTTCTATTACATCAATTAACTTAGCATAAGCAAAATTCTTTTTAGATTTTACTATTCTTACATTAACTTTTTCACCCTTTAATGCTCCCTCTATAAATATAGGAAATGTATCATTAATTTTAGCTATTCCTTCTCCTTCATATCCTTGAGAAATTATATCTAATATATACTCTTTATTCTTTTCTACCAATCTTATCACCTATCAATCACGTTTTATCTTGTTTCTTTGTGTTAATTATCTTCATATTAATATACTGAATTTTTAAATTAATAAACTATTAATATTATATACTATATTATGTCCCTTATAAACATAGTATATATATTTGTATTTATTAAAATATACTCTACTTATCTAACTAAATTCTTCTCTTATAAACATTTTCTTTTATAATATTACTATACTATTACAACTATAATTTTACATAAAAAAAATACACCTTACGGTGTATCTTTTAATAGAATCAGTTGCCACACTGCACCATTTTAATTCTTTCGAACTATTATGATATTATCAATTATAACCTACTTTTACAATATCAATTGTTAACTTTTTGTTAACTTTTTATTTTTTATTAATTTTTGCTAGTCTATCTTGCATTTTTAGTATTCTTTTTATTAGTTAATGAATAAATTTATTCATTTCCGCGATTAAGAACCAATATATGGGTGTGCCTCCGGGGAATAGCCATATATTGGCTCTTCCCCGGAGGCACACCCATAAAATGTAAAAAAATAAGAAGTGTAAATATTACACTTCTTATTTTATGTCAAATTATTCTACTACGCTTACTTTTAAAAGGTTAGTTGATCCAACTTGATCTAATCCAGCAGCTATTACAACTGTATCTCCAGATTTAGCGAATCCATTTTCAACAGCTAACTTAGTAGCATTAGCCATCATAGCATCTGTTGAATTTTGATCTTCAGCAACTACTGGGTATACTCCGAAGCAGAATGCTAAGCTCTTAGCAACTTTTTCACATGGAGTTACAGCTACGATTGGGCATTCTGGTCTGCATTGAGAAATTCTTCTTGCAGTTGATCCACTCTTAGTTGAAGAAACTATTGCAGCAGCTTTTAATTCATTAGCAGCATTGCAAGCAGCTCTTGAGATAACTCCTGATATAGCTGGAACGTGAGATTTAGCTTTAGAAACTGCAGTTTCGTAGTTTAATTTCTTTTCAGTTTCAGTAGCTATCTTAGCCATTGTTTGAACTGATTCTACTGGCCAATCTCCGTTAGCTGATTCTCCAGATAACATGATTGCATCTGTTCCATCTAATATAGCGTTAGCTACGTCAGAAACTTCTGCTCTTGTTGGTCTTGGGTTTCTCATCATTGAGTCTAACATTTGAGTTGCAGTTACAACTGGTTTTCCAGCAGCATTACATTTTTCGATCATCATCTTTTGAACAGCTGGTAATTTTTCAAATGGAATTTCAACTCCTAGGTCTCCTCTAGCAACCATTAATCCATCAGAAACTGCTAATATTGAATCTATGTTATCAACACCTTCTTGGTTTTCGATTTTAGAGATAATTTGGATGTGTTCTCCACCATTTTCGTTTAATATTTGTCTGATTGTTTCAACGTCTGAAGCTTTTCTTATGAATGAAGCAGCAACAGCATTAACTCCGATTTCACAACCGAATTTTAAGTCAGCTATATCTTTTTCAGTTAAAGCTGGTAATTTTATTGAAACTCCTGGAACGTTAACTCCTTTGTGAGTTGCAACAAATCCTGTGTTTTGAACTGTACAGTGAATTTTATTTCCATCGATTGATTCAACAGTTAATCCTACTAAACCGTCATCTATAAGGATAGTATCTCCTGGTTTAACATCATTAGCTAATCCAGCATAAGTTACTGAACACTCTTCAGTATTACCTATAACATCTCCACCAGCATGTACAGTGAATTTAGCACCTGCTTGTAATTCAACTTTCTTTGGTTCAAATTTACCAGTTCTTATTTCTGGTCCCTTTGTATCTAACATAACAGCGATTTCTTTGTTATGTTTTTTAGCTAATTCCTTAACTAAGTTGATTCTTCCTGCATGTTCTTCGTGATCTCCGTGAGAGAAGTTATGTCTTGAAACATTCATTCCTGCTTCAATTATTTGTGATAATATTTCTGGTTTTTCACTAGCTGGACCGATAGTGCAAATGATTTTAGTTTTTCTCATTTAAAACTCTCCTTTAATCTCTAAATTTAATGTATTTAAAATAAATTATTAGCGTATTTATTAAAATTATTTAGAAATCTCTTCTGAAATTTCATATAATTTTTCATCAAAAGTTCTATCTAAAGCTAAAGCTTCATCTATATCTTGATCAAATATTTGATTATCTTTGATACCAACAACTCTTGAAGTCTTACCTTCCATTAATAGTTCAATTGCTTTTGAACCCATTCTTGAAGCTAACACTCTATCGAAAGCACTTGGAGCTCCACCTCTTTGGATATGTCCTAAAACTGTTGCTCTTGTTTCGATTCCTGTTTGAGCTTCTACATATTTAGCTAATTCTGAAGCTCCACCAACACCTTCAGCAAGTAAAACTAAGTTATGCATCTTTCCAGCTTTTTTACCTTCTAAGATAACTCTGCATAATTCATCTTTATCATAACCTTTTTCTGGTGTGATTATATATTCAGCTCCACAAGCTACACCTGTATGAACAGCTATATCTCCACAATCTCTTCCCATAACTTCTACGATAGATACTCTTTCATGAGAAGTTGAAGTATCTCTAATTTTATCTATAGCATCAACTACAGTATTTAATGCTGTATCAAATCCTATTGTGTAATCAGTGTAAGTTAAATCATTATCAATAGTTCCTGGTAAACCTATTGTTTTTACTCCTAACTTAGATAATAATTTAGCACCAGTGAAAGATCCATCTCCACCGATAACTACTAATGCATCTACACCATTATCTGCAAGAATTTGTGCAGCTTCTTTTCTTACTTCTTCTTGTTTAAATTCTACACATCTAGCAGTTCTTAAAATCGTACCGCCTCTTTGAATTATATCTGAAACTGATGATCTATTCATTGGGAATAATTCACCATTAATTAATCCAGCATATCCTCTTTGTACTCCCATAACTTCAATACCATTATGTATTGCAGTTCTTACTACTGCTCTTATTGCAGCGTTCATTCCTGGAGCATCTCCACCACTTGTTAAAACAGCTATTTTCTTCATAAAATATTCCTCCTCGATACTACTAAGGACTCTGCATGTCCACTCACTTTGAAATATTTGTTATCATATTACTATTTTGTTTATTGTTAAACTTTTTACCACCTTATTTATTTTACTTGTAAACTGATAGTAATGCAACTAAAATAAATGCACTTCTGTCTAAAATTATCGCTTATTTACCAAATCTATATGTCTATTTTGCCCTAAAATTATCGAAATTATATACAAATTATTAATTCCAATTTTATTCTTTGTAACTTTTTACATATACTATTTTACTACATTTTATGTGAAAATTCCGTAAATTTAAAAACTTTTTTTATTATTGTTATTTAATTAACATTTATTTTGTTGAAATTTTTTTATTTTTTTAAAAATTTTATTTTATAAAATATTCTTTCAATTTATTTTTTTGTGAAATCTTACAAATTTTATAAAATTAAAAAATATCTTCACAATTTTTTTGTGAAGATATTAAAAAATTTTTATTTAAAATTTATTCAACTACTTTTACATTATCGTCTCCAAAAACTTTTTTTAATTCGAGAACAACATCTGTATTTAAATCTACCCACATATTTCTTGGCATTCTATAATTCTTTCTATCCTTTGAAGTAAATACATAAAGCGCAGAATCACCTTTATATTCACTTACAGTTTCTATTAACTTAGACTTCATTTCTTTCGCTTTTTGTAAATCATCAACTCTTATATATAGTTTACTACTATTTACCTTTTCTAAGGGCTCTATACTCTCACAAATAAGCTTTGGTTCCTCATCTTCCTTTATACTAACTCTTCCATTAATAACAACCATTGAGTCTAAATTAATTAAATTTCTTACTTTATCTAAAGTTTTAGGGAATACTACAACTTCAATAACCCCTGTTAAATCTTCTAGTTTTAAAAAGGCCATTATTGAATTATTTCTAGTTACCTTTTGATTTACTTCTGCTAGTATTCCTCCAAGTATTACTCTCTGATTATCTTGAATTAAATTTTCATCATCACCTAATCCATCCATAATAGCTTCATATGATTGGAATATTGTTTCTATTGTAGTTGATGTCATCATCTTTAAGCTTTTTTCATATTCATCTAAAGGATGCCCTGATATATAAAGACCAGTCATTTCTTTTTCCATTGATAATAAATTATTTTTTGCAAATTCTTTTATATCTGGATATTTTACTTCTGGTGCCTTTATACTTTCATCTGCCATACCAAAAAGACTAATTTGACCATCTATATTTCTTTTTTTATCACTAGCCACACTATCCATTAACTTTTCATAAACAGCTAATAATTTTGATCTAAATATTTTAAATTCATCAAAAGCTCCTGCTTTTATTAAACTCTCTACAGCTCTTTTGTTTATTGTTGATAAGTCAATTTTATTTATAAAATCAACTAATGACTCGAATTTACCTTTACTTTTTCTAGCTTCAACTATTCCATCAACAACATTTAAACCAACATTTTTTATTGCTGCTAATCCAAATCTTATACTGTTTCCTTTAACAGTAAACTTTGAATAGCTTTCATTTATATTCGGTGGTAACACTTGTATACCTAAGCTTTCTGCAAACTTAGTGTAGTGTGCTACTTTTTCACTTATACCCATAACAGAATTAACCATTGCTGCTATAGTTTCTACTGGATAGTAATGCATTAAGTATGCTGTCTGATAGCCTATTACTGCATAGGCTGCCGCATGTGATTTATTAAAAGCATACGAAGCAAAGTCCATCATCTGATCGAAAATTTCATTTGCTGCTTTTTCGCTTATACCATTTCTCAAACAACCTGGTACTTCTACATTACCATATTCATCTACTATTCCATATATAAAATTCTTTCTTTCTTGTTCCATAACACTGTGCTTTTTCTTTGACATGGCTCTTCTAACCATATCACTTCTACCTAAAGAGTATCCCCCTAGGTCTCTAACTATTTGCATAACTTGTTATAGTGATAGGTAACTCCACCTTCGTCTTAACGGTCAGGTTTTGTTTTCCCCCACTTCACACCGTACATGCGACTTTCACCGCATACGGCGTTCCATTAATTATTACAAATGTATTTCATTCTATCATATTTTCTTTTAAGATATAACGTTGCATCTTCATACATATATTTAAATAATTCTCTTGAAAATTTCTTTCCTCCAAGAAAATAATATACATTTTTGCTATGAGTATTAAATACTCTTAAATTTGATTTATTCAATTCGGCTAGAATATTATTTACTAAATTATTACTTCCTACAAATCCACTTCTACAATTTCTTATATCAGTTATGCCATCTCCATCAAAAACTCCTCTAATAAAATCTCTTTTAAATTCCTTTGGAATGCTTTTAGGGAAACATTCAAATCCTGTCTTTTGTGGTACAATACCATATTTCATCAGACTTTCACACATATGTTTTGAGGTCAAACTTACATAATAACTAGGATATTTTCCTTTTTTTTAATTTCACCGTATTTGTAGATTTAATATATTTTAAAAACTGATTAATTAATTCTTTATCTTTATAAGAAATATGTATCTTTATAGAATATTGCCCATTATAAATACTCACATTTCCATCTGCCATTAACCATCCTAAAAAATACGCTTTATCAGATGAATCTATATTATCAAAATAATCTTCTCTTCCTATTTTAGATTTCGGGCCTCTATGGTTTAATTTATATCCATTTTCTCTTAATAAATAAGATACTATTCCTCTCTTCAAACCTAGCATTTTAGTAATTTCTATAGTATTAAAACCTTCATCATATAATTTTTTTATTTTATTAATAAATTCATCATTATAAATTTTATTATAACTTCCCCAATTCCTAATAGTTATATTGTTTTCTTTAAGCCATTTTCTTATAGTAGCTTCATTAGACCCTATTATAGTAGATATTTTTTTTGCTGAATAACCAACTAAATAATATTCTATTGCCTTTTGTTTTATTTCCACGCTATATTTCATTTTAATCACCTCTAATTATATTATTTATTAAATAATTAGAGAACATACATTTGCTAAACTAACTATGCCCCTTCGCTCAATAAACATTACTTTATTTCATCACTACTACAGGCTGCTGTCCTTATTCTTAATGAATCATTTCCTATTCATTAGTAGCATCAACTTTCAACAATTTTATCATCTACTGAATAAGTTCAAACGTTCCTATCATTCTATCTTTACATATTAACTTAGGCTTTCTCTATAAACCGTCAAGTGCCTCTTCGCCATCTTAAGGTAAGCTAAAAGCAATTATTTTTTAATAATTATAATTTAAATAACCAAGAATACTTAAATTACACTTGAAATAAGTACTTTCTATTCGTACATTAATGGTTAACGATTTTTTTAACGAGAATTTCTTTCGTAGCCATATTAATTTTATAGACCCCCGATTACTTTTCTAACCACTTTTCAGGTCTGATTTTCACCGACTTCAACGAGCTTCATACATAATTATGTTGAACTAATTATGCATGTCGTAGTATTAGGGAAGAACTACCTTAATTAGTTCTTAAAAGGACTTTCACCTTTAACCTCAAATGATAAGTTAGATAAATATTTATCCCTACAATTTTAGACTACATTTCTATAGTTTTTGTTTTTGTAGAACGTTTCGCACCTTGATATACCATTACCCCATATGTGACATCCAGTATACTTTCAAGTTCTGGAGTCTCATAATGCACACTGTCTTTATTTCTTTTACCCTCTATATATCTTGGAATTTCTGACATTGGTCCCGGTCTATATAATGATATTCCGGCTATAATATCTTCCAAACAGTCAGGTTTAAGTTCCTTCATGAATGATGTCATTCCTGGAGATTCTAACTGGAATACACCAGCTGTTTTTCCTTCACCAATCATGTTATAAACATTTTTATCTTCAAAATCTATTTTATCTAAATCTATATCTATTCCTCTATTTTCTTTAATCATCTTAACAGCATCACTCATAACTGTTAAAGTTCTTAAGCCAAGGAAATCCATCTTTAGAAGTCCAAGCTCTTCTAATGTTGTCATATCAAATTGGGTTACTATCATATCTTCATTTCTTTGAAGTGGTACATATTCAACTAATGGTTTTGATGCTATAACTACACCAGCTGCATGAGTTGATGAATGTCTTGGTAACCCTTCTAGAGTTTTACTAACATCTATTAATGTTTTTACTCTATCTTCATTATCATATGCTGCTTTAAGCTCAGGATTTAAATCTAATGCCTTTTCTATGGTTATTCCAAGCATTGTAGGAATCATTTTAGCTATTCTATCAACTTCTGCATATGAGTAATTCATAGCTCTTCCTACGTCTCTTAAACACAACCTAGCTGCCATTGTACCAAAGGTAATTATCTGTGATACATTTTTAACTCCATATTTTTCAACAACATAATCAATTACTTCCTGTCTTCTTTCATAACAAAAATCCGAATCTATATCAGGCATACTTACTCTTTCCGGATTCAGAAATCTCTCAAAAAGTAAGCTATACTTTATCGGATTTATTTTTGTTATTCCCAGAGTATATGCAACAATTGAACCTGCCGCACTATTATGAACAGCCATTGAATTTGCAACATATGACGTATCCCCTGGTACAGATAAATCATATACTTTTCCAGTATACTCTTCTTCTGTTTTATTCTTAATTTTTATATAGAAATAATCATCATCCATATAAAAACTATCATTTCTATAAAACTTTTGCTCTCTAACTGGAATTTTATAATTTTGAAAATCATCATTCCACCTTAAAAGCTGCTTTCCAGATATACAAACAGAATACTCATCATGCATTTGCTCCTGCTCTTTAACTCTAGTCTTAAAAGTAGACCAATAGCCTAACCTAGCAAAAATCATTCTAAGCTGTCTAGTTAATTCAATTGATGTTGTAGTATATTTAATTCTAAATGATGCTCCCTCACAATTAATATCACTGTGACTTCCATCACCTCTAAACATATTAGCAACTAACAACTTTAAGTTATAATCACTAGCATTTTTTACAACGGCATAAGGTATTCTTTTATTATTAGCTCCCTTATTACATTGTTGCCTTAAAAACTCTGAAATTACCTTTGAGTTAAATTCAACAGATGTACTTTCTTTTGTTTTATGTTCAGCAACCCTTCCTTGTAATGCAAATATTTTATTAACTAAGTTGACTACATCATCTATATATTCAGTTTCTTTTTTATTAAATCCAAAACCAAATTTATATTCTCTTATATCTTCATTGATAGTAGTCCAACCTTCTGATATAAAGTATCCATATAATTTGCATAAATCTCCATCTAACTTTATAAATCTATTTATTTTATTAGTTTGAAGATTATTACTTCCTATTTCGTACCAAATATGATTCTCATCATATCTTAAATGTTCTTCTTGCTTACAATATTCTAATAAATCATATGTAATATCACTTATAGCCTCTTTTGTTCTAGGATAAAGTATAAAATCATTTTTCTCTAACTTATTAGCCTCTATCCATTCAGCCTTATATTCTTCATATGGTTTATTAATGCACTTTTCTTCCAAAGAGCACCCTTTTTTGCATACTACAGGTAGCTTACTTCTATCTTTCCATTCTTTAGTGCATTGAGAAGCCTTTATAGCTAACATTTTATGATCACTTGTTAACTTAACTTTTTCATTAGCACTTTCAATAGTTATTATTTTTTCTTTAATATCATATCTTAATAGATTTTCAACTAACTGCAAATTACCATAAGCAGTGATAACTTCATCACCTATCTTAATATCTTCTATATTTTTGATTGAGCCATTACTTAAAAGTATTTCTGTCCCTGGCAGAAAGCATCCTCTTCCTGGTCCAGTTGGTATTCCATGATCATTTGAGTACTTAATAAAATCCCAAGTAATCAAGAAATAATCAACATATCCCATTTGATTAATTACACCAAGCTCATAGTTTAGTCTATCAACATATTCCTTTGCTTCCTCATTAGTTTCTGCAAAGTCATTTATATCTTGAACATTGATTAATTTATCCCTAAACTGTTCAAAGACATCATATCTTTCAACTAACCCTTCAAAACACACCTCTTCAAGATAATCAAAGTGAGTTTTATATTCCTGTGGAACTGGGAAATTCGGTAACTTAGAAACATGGAACTCATAATCAAAATTACATTCATCAGCAATCTTAATTGTATTCTCCAATGCTTCAGGAACATAAGAGAACATATCCCACATTTCCTCTGGAGACTTTAAGTAGAACTGATCTGAAGGATATCTTCTTCTATTTTGATCTTCTACAGTCTTCCCTGTTTGAATACACATTAAAATATCATGCGCCTTTGAATCTTCCTGATTAATATAATGGACATCATTAGTTGCAATTAAAGGAATTCCAGTTTCCCTAGATAACTTAATATTACCTTCTGTAACCTTTCTTTGCTCCTCCATTCCATGGTCTTGTATTTCTAAATAAAAGCCATCTTTAAAGATATCCTTATACATTAAGGCAACTTCTTTTGCCTTTTCATAGTCTTCTCTTAATAAATTCTTTTGTACTTCTCCACCAAGACAAGCACTTAAAGCAATTAAACCTTCACTATGCTTTCTTAAGAAATCATGGTCAACTCTTGGCTTATAGTAAAATCCATCAATAGATGCTGCTGATACTATTTCCATTAGATTTTCATAACCCACTTCATTTTTTACTAATAAAACTAAGTGATATGTACCATTATCCTTATCATTAATTTTAATATTCATAGACTTGCTTGCTACATATACTTCACAACCAAGTATAGGTTTAATACCTTGTGCTATAGCTTCTTTGTAGAATGCAACACATCCATACATAACACCATGATCAGTAATGGCTATGCTATCCATTCCAAGCTCTTTTGCTCTACTAATAACTTTCTTAATTTTAGCTGAGCTATCAAGCAAACTATATTCAGTATGTAAGTGGAGATGACAGAACTTTTTATTTTCCAATAAGACACCCCCTTATTATGATTATTTACTAAAAATTTTAAACTATTAAATGCACTATTACAATTACTTATATAACTTTAAGGCCTGCCGTAGCAGACCTTATTTAAAAAACTATATTTAAATTATTGACTATTTAGTAGTTTCCACTCCTAATTTCTTCAGCTATCTTTTCTATTTTTCTTAACCTATGGTTTATTCCTGATTTACCTACTGGAGGATCTAACATTTCTCCTAATTCCTTAAGTGATTCATCTGGATAACTTAATCTAAGCTCTGCAACTTCTTGAAGATTTTTAGGTAATCTTTGAAGTCCTATACTATTTTGTATAAGCTTTATACTTTCAACTTGTCTTACTGCTGCATTAACTGTTTTACTTAAATTTGCAGTTTCACAATTAACAAGTCTGTTTACGTTGTTTCTCATTTCCTTCATTATTCTTATATTCTCAAGTTCAAGTAATGAAGTATGAGCTCCAACAATGTTTAGAAGATCAACTATTTGCTCACCTTCTTTTATATATATTATAAAGCTATTTTTTCTTTGAATAACCTTTGAATTTAATCCAAAGGAATTAATAAGCTTAGATAAATCTTGTGCATATTCCTCACTATGAGTTACAAACTCTAAATGATATGTCTTTTCAGGATTAGTTACACTTCCTCCACCAATGAATGCTCCTCTTATATAAGCCTTCTTATACTCTTCTTTTTTCACCATTTCAGGATCTATTTTATAATCAATAGTTAATACCCCATCTATTTCTCTAAAGATACCTGTTTCTTGAAGTAGGTCCCTAACCCCCATATCTTCCTCAATTAAAACCATGTATATATTGTTTTTCTTTAAAGAGTTACTCTTTTTAACCATTAATTTAGAGTGTATATTAAAGTGTTCCTTTAGTATAGTGAATATATGTCTTGCTGAAGCTGGATTTTCTGTTGTAATTCTAAAGCTAAGACCCTTCCCACTAAATCCTATTGTTCCACTACCTTTCATTATTGCTGAAAGCTCTGCTAATGCTTCCTCTTTAGATATATCAGTATATCTACATATTTCTCCTTTTACTTTCGCTGAAAACGACATAAATTCTTCTCCTAACTAACTATAAATGTATACTTCATTATACCATAAACTGTGCCGTATGTGTCATAATATAATACTGGAAAATAAATAGACCATATCAAAAAATTTTGATACAGCCTAATATTTTTATTTTTTATTTCCTATCTTTTTAGATAAATACATGTACTCTATAATCTTCCTTTTATCATAAAGTAATTTCTTATCTAAAATAGTTGTCATTAGAACCTGTGCTAAATGCTCAGAATCATGCTTTACATATCCCTTAGTTATCTTAACTAAGTCAGTCTCAACTACTTTTACATTTAAATCCTCTATGTTCTCATAATCTAGTTTTACTAATTTAGAACCTTCATTTAAATATCTTTCTTCTATATCTTTAGGAATTGTCCCATTATTTGCAATAACATATTGAACACTATTTTTTCCACTATACTTCATTAATGTCTTTATATGATCAGATACTGCAAAATCATCAGTTTCACCTGGTTGAGTCATTACATTAGATATATATATCTTTATTGCATCACTCTTATTTATTCCTTCAACTATATCTTCAACTAATAGATTTGGTATTATACTAGTATAAAGACTTCCAGGTCCCATAACAATAGCATCAGCTTCTTTAATGGCTATAAGTGCATCCATCAACGGCTTAGCTCTTTCTGGATCAATTCTTAATTGTTTTATTTTACTTTTTTGTTTTATAACCTCTTCTGGAATTATAGATTCACCTTCTACTACACTTCCATTTTCAAGTTCTGCTATAAGCTTCATATCATCAAGTGTAACAGGTAATACCTTTCCTGTTACTGCAAGTACTGAACTCATTTTTTGTACAGCATCTTCAAAATTATCACTTATTCCTGCCATTGCAGCTAAGAATAAATTACCAAAGTTCTGCCCTTTTAATGAACCCTCTTTAAATCTATACTGAAGTAAATCTTCCATAATAGGCTCAGTATCAGCTAATGCTAAAATACAGTTACGTATATCCCCTGGAGGAAGCATTCCAAGGTCTGCTCTAAGCTTTCCTGATCCTCCTCCATCATCTCCAACTGTTACTATTGCAGTTATATTATTTGTGTATAACTTTAATCCTCTCAACATTGTAGATAATCCTGTTCCTCCACCAATAACAACTACTTTAGGACCACCTACATGAACTCTCTTCTCATCTACAAGTTCTTCTATATTCTTATCATTGATTGTTATTTTAACCTTTTCAGAATTTATTAAAGAAATAAATGACTTAACAAATTCAGAAAATGCTATATACATTATTACGATTCCAATTAAACTTAAAAATAAATATAAAAGTCTTATAGTGCCGTTATAATCTTTATTTGAAAAAATCTCAACGACACCTAATACAAGTATCACTACCCCAATGAACCCAAGGAATATCCATCTTTTCATTCTTATTCCCGGCTTCATTAAAAAATCCATTATCATAGTTTTTTATCCCCTTTATGAACATCCTCTTTAATATCTCTATGTTCAATATATACATTATAGTTCTTATCATATAAATTCTCATAAATTTGATTTGCTATAGCTACTGATCTATGTCTTCCACCTGTACATCCTATTGAAATAATAAGTTGTCTCTTTCCTTCTTTTTGGTAATTAGGAATTAAAAACTCTAGCATATCATTTATTTTTTCTAAGAATGATTTAGTTTCCTCTTGCTTTAATACATAATCTCTAACTGGTGTGTCTAAACCAGAAAATGGCTTTAATTCTGGTATATAAAATGGATTTGGTATAAACCTAACATCAAATACTAAATCAGAATCAACTGGTATACCATACTTGAAGCCAAAGCTTAATATAGTAATTGATAATTGCTTTTCAGGTAATGTTTCATCTCCAAAATACTTGGTCATTTCTTCTCTCAAATCACCTATTTTATATTTTGAAGTATCTATTATAATATCTGATTTATCTTTAACTTCTCTTAGTTTCTCTCTTTCCAATTCTATTCCAGTTATTACTCTTCCTCCACCTGATAGTGGATGACTTCTTCTCTTTTCTTTAAATCTTTTTACAAGCACTTCATCAGTTGCATCTAAGAATAATATTTCATATTTAAATTGTTCTTTTTCTAAATCTTTTAAGCTTTGGAATAGGTCATTAAAGAATACTCCACCTCTTATATCTATAACTAATGCAACCTTATCTATTTTTCCATCACTTTGTCTACATGCTTCTGCAAATTTTGTTATTAATGTTGGTGGAAGATTATCTACACAAAAATACCCCATATCTTCTAAACTTTTAGTAGCTTCTGATTTACCTGCTCCTGATAATCCCGTAACTATAATAAATCTCATGTCATACCTCCAAAAATCTATTTATTAATGTCGAAAGCACATTATCAATTTATATTGAATTTGAAAAGTTCAATAACGAAATTGAAGTTTATAATTTTACTTTAAAGTAACTTATTTCAATTATATCATATATATAAAAAAAAGAAGCTACCAATTGGTAACTTCTTATTCTTCACCTATTATTCTTACTTCTGTATGAAGATCAACTCCAAATTGCTTTTTAACTTCATCTTGAATATGCTCTATTAAATCAGTAATATCTTTAGCTGTAGCATTTCTCTTATTAATTACAAATCCTGAATGCTTTTCTGAAACAGCTGCTCCACCTATAGAATATCCTTTTAATCCAGCATCTTGAATAAGTTTACCAGCAAAGTACCCTGTTGGTCTTTTAAATGTACTTCCTGCTGATGGGTATTCAAGTGGTTGCTTAGACTCTCTTTTATTAGTTAAATCATCAACTAATTCCTTAATAGTTTTTACTTGCCCTTTTTTCAATTTAAATACAGCTGACAATACTATATATCCCTTCTTCATAACTAGAGAAGATCTATATCCGAAATCTAATTCTTCATTTGTAAGGTTTATTATATTACAATTTTCATCAATTACTTCAGCACTTTCAACAACATGTGCAATTTCTCCATCATAAGCACCAGCATTCATAAATACTGCTCCACCAATAGTTCCTGGTATTCCACATGCAAATTCAAATCCAGTTAATGAATTTTCCATAGCTTTATCAGAAACTTCTTTTAACATTGCACCACACTCTGCTTCAATTCTCTCATCATTTACAGTTACATTGTGAACGCCTTTTAGTGATATAACAACACCTCTAAATCCACCATCTCTAACTAATATGTTAGATCCATTACCAATAACATAAACCGGAATATTATTTTCTCTACAAATACAAATACTCTTCTTTACTTGTTCCTTTGAATCTGGAATTAATAATATATCTGCTGGTCCTCCAACTTTAAAATTAACATAACCACTTAATTTCTCATCTATTTTAATATTATCTTCATTGTAAAATTCCCTAAATAGCCCTACAAATTTACCGTATTTATTCATGATAAGCTCCTTAAAACATAAAATATTTACAGTTTAATAGTATAAAGTATATTATCCTATTAAACAAGTGATTTTCTCTTAATTATTGCCATTAAAGTAAATATAAATACTTTCTGCCGATTTTTTATCTATAGATGGTACCTCTAGTAGCTCTTCCACTGTTGCTTTTTTAATATTATCTACACTTCCAAACTTCATTAATAAAGCTCTTCTTCTCTTTTCTCCAACATTAGGTATATCATCTAGAATAGAATGTAAAGTTCTCTTATCTCTTAAGCTTCTATGATATGTTATTGCAAATCTATGAACTTCATCCTGTATTCTTCTTATCATCTGCATTAAATTTGAGCTTCTATTAATTATTAACTCTTTATTATTATATACTATCCCCCTAGTTTGGTGTTTATCATCTTTAACTAAACCGCATACTGGAATATTTATATTTAAACTTTCTAATACCTCTAAAGCTATATTTACTTGTCCTTTACCACCATCCATCATTATTAAATCAGGAAAGTTAGAAAATTTACCTGCAGATAGCTTTAAATTTCTTTCTTGAATTGCTTTTATTTCTTCAAGGCCATGATTAAATCTTCTAGTCAAAATTTCTCTCATGCTATCATAATCATTAGCCCCTTTTACAGTTTTTATTTTAAATCTTCTATAATCACTATTTTTTGACCTTCCCTCTTCAAATACAACCATTGTTCCTACTGAATCCACACCTTGAATATTAGATATGTCATATGCTTCTATTCTAGCTGGCCACTCATCAAGCTCTAATAAATCTTGAAGTTCTTGTAATGCTATTCTATTTATCTCTTTATCCTTTAAATATTTATCCTTAAATTTCTCTAAGGTTATTTTAGCGTTATTCTTAACCATTTCTAGCATATCTTTTTTCTGTCCTTTTTGTGGAACTTTAAGCCATACCTTAGATCCTCTTTTTATAGTTAAATACTCTTCCATTAATTCTGCTTCATTAACTTCAGGAACATATATCGTTTTAGGAACTTTAGCTGTGCCACCATAAAATGATGCTATAAACTCCTCTAATATTTCTGCTATGCTTTCATTTGCTGTATTTTCAAATATAAAGTGTTCTCTTCCAAGTATCTTTCCATCTCTAGAGAAAAATACTTGAATACAACTATCCTTTTCATCTTGATCAATATTTATAAAATCTTCATCACCTTCCATAGTCTTAAATATCTTTTGTTTTTCAACTATGGCTTCTATTGCTAATATCTTATCTCTTAATGATGCAGCCTTTTCAAACTCTAAATTTTCTGCCGCATTTTCCATTTCTGTTTTAAGCATTTTAGTAACATAAGTTTCTTTTCCACTTAAAATATCAATTATGTCACTTATCATCTTTCCATACTCTTCTTTACCTATGTGTCCTCCACAGGGACCAAAGCATTTCTTTATGTGATAATTTAAGCATGGTCTCACTGCTTCTCCATTTTCCTTAATTGCTAATTTGCATGTTCTTAAAGGGAATATTTTATATATTAAATTTATGGTTTCATATACTGCTGCTCCATTAGTATATGGTCCAAAATACTTACTTCCATCCTTAGCAAAATTTCTAGTTACAAAAACTCTAGGAAAGTCATCCTTTGTAGTTATTTTTATAAAAGGATAAAATTTATCATCTTTTAACAAGATATTATACTTAGGACTATATTTCTTTATTAAGTTACATTCTAAAATAAGTGCTTCCATTTCTGAATCTGTAACTATATACTCAAATTCGGCAATATTCTTTACCATAACCCTTACTTTTTCAGAATGATTCTTTGAATTTTGAAAATAACTTTTTACTCTATTTTTTAAAATCTTTGCTTTTCCAACATAAATAACTTCACCTAATGAATTCTTCATTAGATAAACTCCAGGTTTATCCGGTAAATTTTTTAGATGATACTCAAAATCAAACATCTTACTCCCCTTTCTTATGTAAAAAAATTAAGAGTTAAGATTTAATAGTTAAAAGTTAAAGGATAAACTCCATAAGGAATTTCTTAGATACTCTTCTTTATAAATTCAGTTAAATCTGAATTTAATCCTAAACTCTTAACTCTCTTTCTTAACTCTTAACTCATCTAAATTAACATTTATCTATTAAGTCTATTTATTATATATTCTTAAATTATTAACTTTAATATCCTAAAACTGCTTGCCTAACAACTTTACTAGCTACTGTTGCTGCTGCTCCTGAACCAGTACCACCATTTTCAACAATTACTGCAACTGCTATTTGTGGGTCATCCATTGGTGCTGCTGCTATGAACCAACTGTGTGGAGTCGCTTCAGTTCCATCTGCTAAAGTATAGTCTGCTGTACCAGTTTTTCCTCCAGCATTAGTTCCCTTAAATGCTGGCCATTTACTTAAATTGCTATTAACTAAATTAGTCATATAATCTTGAATTGTTTCTGCAATATCACTAGACATAACTTGCTTCAATTCTTTACTATCTATAGTTTTTATTACATTTTGATCTTTATCAACAATTGAATTAACTAATTTAGGTTGCATCATAACGCCATCATTAGCTACTGTAGCTGCTACTAAAGCCATTTGCATAGGTGTAGATAAAACACTTCCTTGCCCTATTCCACTTTGAGCTATATTACCCACTTCTGAACTATCTAATGCTGGGAATCTACTTGCCGTTATAGATACTCCTGGACCAGTTATTACTGAATTAAATCCATAATCTTCTGCTGTAGCTTTTAATGCATCATTACCTAATTCCATTGCTAATGTACCAAATACAACGTTACTTGATACCTTATATGCTTGTTTTAAATCTATTGAACCATATACATTATTACCAAAGTTACTTAAAGTTCTTCCATCTTGGAATTTTATCTTACCATCATCTTCAAATGTTCTATCTACTACTGATGGCATATTTTCTAAAGCACTTGTTAATGTAACAGTCTTAAATACAGAACCTGGAGGATAAAGTCCATTTATAGCTCTATTAATTAATGGTGTATCATCTGCACTACCACTATTAGCTTTATTCATTTCATCAGCTAAATTATTAGGATTAAATGTAGGTTTTGATACCATTGCTAATATTTCTCCTGTTTTAGGATTTAATGCAACAACAGCTCCCTTATTATCTCCTAATGCCTCTGACGCTACTTGTTGTAATGTTGTATCTAAAGTTGTTACAACACCATTTCCAACCTTATCAGCTTCCTTTGTTAATTCATCAAAATTAATTCCATCCATGAAGGCTTTAAAATTACTTGAAAAATTAAAACTTCCTGTATTAGCTTTATCATTCTTTATGTTTTCTATAAGACCTTTTACATCAATACTATCTAAGAACTGTCTAAAGTTATTTCCAAAAGCATTATAAGTAGTTAATTCACTATCATACTCTTCCTCTAAACCAGTGGTTCCATAAACAGCACTTGTATATCCTAATGCATGCACATATAAATCATCATATAAGTAATCTCTTTTTTGAGATGTTTCATTTACTCTCTCACTAGTTGTTAGAGGATTTCCATCTCTATCATAAATAGTTCCTCTTAAAACTTCATTTTTTACAGCAATAACTCTTGTATTTCCTGGCATCTCATTAATCTTAGGGCTCTTAATCAACTGGAAATAAGCAATATAGGATATTAATGCTATAAAGAAAACTAAGAATACAGTCATTACGTTTTTAACACTTTTTGCTAAATCATTCATATCCTTATGCCTCCTCTGATATCTTTTGCAATATTCCTAAAGCAAAGAATATTGTTAATACTGACGAACCACCATAACTTATAATAGGCAATGTTATCCCCGTTAATGGAATAACTGCAAATATTCCTCCTATTATAACTAATGTTTGGCAAGCTATCATTGTACTAAATCCAACAGCTATTAATTGTGAATACTTATCATCTGTAACAAATGCAGCTCTTATACCCCTATAGAATAATAAGAAGTATATTATCATTAGTCCAATTGCAAATATTATTCCAAACTCTTCACAAATAATTGCATATATCATATCGCTTTCTTTAACTGGTAAGTTTTGAAAGTGACCTTGCCCTAATCCAACACCAAATAATCCTCCAGCTGCAATTGAATACATTCCTTCAACTATTTGATATGATTCTCCTAAGGCATATTTCCATGGATCTAGCCAAATCATAACTCTTTCCCTTACGTGTCCAAACATTGAATAACCAGCAACTGATCCAATAGCGGCTAAACCTAATGCTGTAAATACATACTTTTTCTTTGATGTTGCAACATATAATAATGTTATTGAAATACCAAAGAATATTAATGCACTTCCTAAATCTCTTTGAAGTACCATACATCCCATAGAAAATCCTGCTACTAATGCTGGTTGCCATAACTCTTTAAATTCTTCTTTGAAGCTCTTCTTATTTTCATATGTAGCTAAAGCTGAAGCTAAATATAACACAAGAGCTATTTTACCAAACTCTGATGGTTGAAAAGAAATGACTTTTCCTATTATAATCCAGTTCTTCGCACCATATAATTCTGTACCAAATAGTAATGCTAATGGCATTAATGCCAATGTTATTATCATATATACCTTTTTATATTTTGCAAAGCTCCTTAAATCAGGTAAAATTACTACAATTAAAATATAGGAAACTATACCTATAGCAATCCATACTAATTGCTTAATTGCAGTTACTCTGTTTATTCTATATAATGTTGCTACTCCTACTACCGCCAATATACTTGCAAAAATTAGTATAAATTTATCTCCATCTGGATAAAATCTTCTAATTACAAAGTGGGAATAGCCTATTAAAACACATAAGACTACTCCCATTATTAATGCAAATGTATCAAAAGGTTTTTGTAAAAACCCTAAGGTTGTGAAAAGTAGTAAGCACAGCAGATATACTAATCTAAGTAATCTTTTTTCACGCTTTAATGCTTTCATAAATCCACCTCTAATTATTTAAATGAAACATCTTTTCCTATCGTCTAAGATGTAAGTTCAACTATCTAAATCACAGATTTAGAGTTTCACTTAAATGAAACATCTTTTCCTATCATCTAAGATGTAAGTTCAACCAAACCAAATCATAGATTTAGGGTTTTACTTACCTGATTTTAAAACTTTAAAAATAGCACTTCCTATTTTAACTTCATCATCAGCAATAAGCTTGAACTTTTCTTCTATTTTTTCACCATTAACATATACACCATTTGTACTATTTAAATCTTCAACATATAAATTATTATTTTTAGTATATATCTTTGCATGATTTCCTGATACAAACGGCTCTGTTAAGACAATTGTATTGTCTGGTTTTCTTCCTAAAGTTGTTATCCCCCTAATTGGCACTACCGACCCCTGCTCCAATGTCGAGTTAACACCCGTCTGAATAACTTCTATACCATATCTTATACCCGAATTGTTATTTTTTCTTTTTCCTCCAGTCTTAACATCTTTATACATTATCTTCAATGCATAATATATAATGACATATAACAAAATTATAAAAATTATTCCAGCTATAAAAGTGGCTACCTTCCCAAAACTCATATCTTCACCTCAAATTAATGTATATTCACCATTATATATTAAATCTTATTGTAAAAAATAACAAGTCACCTAAATTATCTTAATAACTTCTTAAGATATTTTCCAGTATATGATTTATCCTTTTTAACTATTTCCTCTGGCGTACCTTGTGCTACTAAAGTACCACCTTTGTCTCCACCTTCTGGACCTAAATCTATTATATAATCAGCACACTTAATCATATCTAAATTGTGTTCAATAACTACAACAGTATTTCCAGCATCAACTAATCTTTGTAATATATCTACTAATCTATTAACATCATCAACATGAAGTCCTGTTGTTGGTTCGTCTAAAATATATAATGTTTTCCCTGTACTTCTCTTAGATAATTCGAATGCAAGTTTAATTCTTTGAGCTTCACCACCTGATAATTGTGTTGATGGTTGACCTAATCTTATATAACCTAACCCTACATCTTTTAATGTTTGAATTTTATTCTTTATTCTTGGTATATTTTCAAAGAACTCTAATGCTTCTTCTACAGTCATATTTAAAATATCATCAATATTTTTTCCTTTATATTTAACTTCAAGAGTTTCTCTGTTATATCTCTTACCTTTACAAACTTCACAAGGTACATAAACATCTGATAAGAATTGCATTTCTATTTTTATAATTCCATCTCCTGAACAAGCTTCACATCTTCCACCCTTTACATTGAAACTAAATCTTCCTGGTTTATATCCTCTCATTTTAGCTTCTGGTGTTTGAGAGAATAATTCTCTTATTATATCAAAAGTTCCTGTATAAGTTGCTGGATTTGAACGTGGAGTTCTTCCTATTGGACTTTGATCTATATCTATAATTTTATCTATACTTTCATAACCAGTTATTTCTTTGTAAGCTCCAGTTGGATTCTTACTCTTATTTACTATTTTGTTTAGTCCCTTATAAAGAATTTCATTTACTAATGTACTTTTACCAGAACCAGAAACACCAGTAACCATTGTTAATACTCCTAATGGGAATTTAACTGTTAAATTCTTAAGGTTATTTTCCTTAGCTCCTACAACAGTGATAAATTGTCCATTTCCTTCTCTTCTTGTATCTGGAACTTTAACTTCTTTTTCTCCTGTTAAATATTGACCTGTTATAGACTCTTTGCATGCTTTAATTTCATCCACAGTTCCTGCTGCAATAATTTGTCCTCCATGCTCTCCTGCTCTAGGACCAATATCTACTATAAAATCTGCTTCTCTCATAGTATCTTCATCATGTTCAACAACTATAACAGTATTTCCAACATCTCTTAAATTCTTTAAAGTTTGAATTAATTTATCATTATCTCTTTGATGTAATCCAATACTAGGTTCATCTAAAATATATAGAACTCCCATTAATGCAGACCCAATTTGAGTAGCAAGTCTAATTCTTTGAGCTTCTCCTCCTGAAAGTGTTCCTGAACTTCTTGATAGGTTTAAATAATCTAATCCAACATCCACTAAGAATTTTAATCTGCTCTTAATTTCTTTTACTATTTGGTCACTTATTATTCTTTCCTTTTCAGTGAAATTTAATGAATTAATAAAATCTAATTCTTCTTTAATAGGCATTTGTGTAAATTCATATATGTTTTTATCACCAACTGTAACTGCTAAAACCTCTTTATTAAGTCTAGCTCCTTTACATTTTGGACAATGTTTATTACTCATATATTGTTCGATTTCGCCTTTAATTACATCTGAATTTGTTTCTTTATATCTTCTTACAAGTGAATTTATTTCTCCATCATATGCATATGAATATTTACCTTTTACTCCATCTTTAGTGTATGTAACTATTAACTTATGTCCATTTGTTCCATATAATAATAAATCTACATGTTCTTTTGATAGTTCCTTTATAGGTCTATTTAAATCTAGGTCATACTCTTCACTTAATGCTTTTAAAATTGCATAAGTCCATGAATCATCTTTTAATCTTCCTTCTCCCCAAGTTGCAATAGCACCTTCCATTACACTTAGGTTTTTATTTGGAATAACTAAGTCAGGATCTATTTCCATTAATGTTCCTAAGCCATCACATTTTTCACATTTTCCAAATGGAGCATTAAATGAGAACATTCTTGGTTCAAATTCTTGTATATTAATTCCACAATCTGCACAAGCAAAGTTTTCACTAAATAATATATCCTTATCTCCAATTATATTTATAATTACTAAGCCTTCTCCTAACTTTAATGCAGCTTCTAAAGAATCACTTAATCTTCCTTCAATTCCTTCTTTAATAACAAGTCTATCTACTACAGCTTCTATATTATGTTTTTTAGTCTTTTCTAACTTTATTTCTTCTTCTGCTAATTCGTATATTTCACCATCAACTCTAGCTCTTACATATCCATTTTTCTTAATACTTTCTAATACTTTTTCATGTGTTCCTTTTTTTCCTCTTATAATTGGAGCTAAAACTTGAATCTTAGTTCTATCCCCAATAGCCATTATTTGATCCACAATTTGATCCACAGATTGTTGGCTTATTACCTTACCACACTTAGGACAATGTGGAATACCTATTCTTGCATATAATAATCTTAGATAATCATATATTTCTGTTATTGTTCCTACTGTAGATCTTGGGTTTTTACTAGTTGTTTTTTGATCTATTGATATTGCTGGTGATAGTCCTTCAATATAATCAACATCTGGCTTATTCATTTGTCCCAAAAATTGTCTCGCATATGATGATAAAGATTCAACATATCTTCTTTGTCCTTCTGCATATAATGTATCAAAAGCTAAAGAAGATTTACCTGAACCTGATAAACCTGTAAATACTATTAATTTGTCTCTTGGTATTTCTAATGATACATTTTTTAAGTTATGTACTCTTGCACCTTTTACTATAATCTTATCTTTCATTTTTTTAACCTCTTCAATATACTTCATTATTTTATTTTTGTCAGAAATAGTATATTTTACTCTCGAACAAACATTCTTTATTTAATTTTAGAATTATTGATTTTTATTGTCAATGAAATTTATCTTTTGTTTACTATAATTTTTAATATAATAAAAAGCATTTTCCTTTAGTAAAAGAAAATGCTTTTTATCTCGTTCGTTTGTTTTCTATAATATTCTTAAGTGTCTAGGTAGGTATTGTAATAGTATTTTTTCTTTTTATTAATATCTAGTATCTTCAAGTCCACAGAAAGCATCTACTGGACTTACTCCCTTAAATTCTGAACGTCCCATCATTTTATCAACTAATGCTTTAAGAGTGTAATCTTTACCATCATAAGCATTTATATAAGTCTTAACTTGTGGTACGTCAGCTAAGTGGAATGGACATTGTACTGAAACAAAGATAGTAGGTATTTCATTTACATAGAATGGAATATCTGGAGTACCTTTGCTTGGTGGCCATTGAAGACGTTGATCAACACTTGCATCTACATTAGCTAAGTTTATAACTAAATCATATTTTGAAGTTAATTCAGATATTGGACGCTTACCAGCATAAACATTACCAATAGCTGAATACATTTCTTCTTTTGGTAACTTCATAACCTTATCTATTTGTGATTCATATATTTCTACTTGGAATCCTTCTGCTTCTAATAATTCTTTTAGTATATCTATAGGCCCCTTTTGTACTCCTTGCATAAGAGATACAAATTTACCAAATCCACCTTCAAATCCTTTAGCATTTACAAGTAACACTCTCTTAGTCTTATCTGGTGAAATTGGGAATATTTCTTCATTATTCTTAACTAAAGTTATACCTTTATCAGCTACCTCTAAAGCTACTTTTTTATTTTCTTCTAATCCAATTTTAGCCATAGATTCTTCTTTTGGTGGTAATATTTCAGTTTTAGCTTTCTTATGTAATCCTAAAGAAGCTTTTAAACCTAATATTCTACTTAATGCATCATGAAGTCTTTCTTCAGTTATAACTCCATTTTTATATCCTTCCATCATCCATTGGAAATCTTCATCTGGATCATTAAAGAATAAGAATAAGTCACTACCTGCAGCAATTGCTGTTGGTAACATATCTTTACGTTTCATAGCTGAAGTCATAGCAACCATGTGAGATGCATCAGTTACAACTAACCCATTGAATCCCATTTTACCTTTTAATAAATCTGTTAATACATATTTACTTAAAGTTGCAGGCATATTCATTTCTTGAACTGTAGCATTTGGATTAAAGTATTTTACGTATTTGGGTAAAGCAATGTGACCAGCCATTATTGATGGAAGTCCAGCTTCAATTAATCCAGAGTATACCTTTCCGAATGTAGCATCCCATTCTTCTACTGATAAAGTATTTGGCGCAAATGATAAATGTTGATCTCTTTCAGCTATACCATCTCCAGGGAAATGCTTAGCAGCTGGTAAAATTCCTGATTCCTTTATACCTCTCATATACTCTAAAGATAATTCTAAAGTTTGATCAACATCTGCAGACCAAGTTCTAGTAGAGATTATTGGATTTCTCCAGTTTCTATTTATATCAACGATTGGAGCAAAACTCCAGTTGCATCCTATAGCAGATGCTTCAACACCAGATATTCTTCCTAATTCATAAGCATAGTGTGGATCTTGAGTTGCAGCAATTTTCACCTCATTACCAACATATGTTCCATCTGTGCATGCTCCATTTCCACCCATTTCTGTATTAGCAGCTATTAATAGTGGAATTTTAGAATTTTCTTGTAATATTCTGTTTTGTTCATATACTTCTTCAGCTTTACCTGGATTATAACGAACAGCTCCAATATGATAATTATCTAAAATACTTTTTAGATACTCCTCATCACGACTAGATCCCATATTAACAAATAATTGTCCTATTTTTTCTTCAATAGACATATTAGCTATTGTATCTTCTACCCATCTTATAGATTCTTCATCTAAATTATAAGGTGTTACTTTTAAATTTACCATTTTTATTACCTCCATTATAACGTATCTTTTAATCAATTGAATACTAGTATACATGTTAATGTATACTAATACCCTATTTATATAAAAAAATAATTAATTCTAATAAAACCTTTTACTTTTAGTGTTATACCATAACTCTTTTCTTTGCTAATTCATTATTAACTTCTGCTAATCTCTTCTTAGAAAGATTATATACAAATAATAATATTAATGTTGTCAATAAATATCCAAATACAGCTATTCCTAAGGCCATATTTTTAATACCTAATCCAACTGATGCTGCTTGTACTGCAGCTCCTGATTTATACCCTAGTATTGATAATGCAACTCCACCAATTCCTCCAGATACAGCTTGTGCTAATTTTCTTGCTAATGAATAAAGTGAATAAACAGTACCTTCATTTCTTTCTCCACTAATGTATTCTTGGTAATCAATAACATCACTAACTAATGCCCATATTATTGTATTAATTAATCCTGTACCTAATCCAGCAATAAATGATAGGACTATATAAGCTATAGCTGTTAAATTTGGTATGATTAACATTATTCCATAAATAATTGTAGCAAATGCTCCACCTAAGACTGTTGCTTCCTTTTTACCAATTTTCTTAACTATAGTTCCTGCAAAAGGAATAACACAAAAACTTGCAACCATTCCTACCATTCCACCTAAAGACGTTAAGGCTGTATTATTGAAATAATCTTTAAATATATATACATTTAAAGAAGTAATAGTTAAAGAAGCACCCATCATAGTAAATGATGCTACTGAAACTCCTATGAAAGCTCTATTCTTTAATAACATCTTTAAAGTACTTAATAAACCTTTTTTATTTTGATTTGTCTTATGAACTATTCTTTCTCTAGTTAATCTAAAGTTTAGGAAAAATGATACTGTAGAGATTATAGCAAGTATTATTGCACAAAGTATAAAACCTTCTGCTGTTACTGCTCCTTGAGCATTGAAAACTACCTCTGGAACAAAAAACATTACAAAAATATTTGCTGCCATAGATCCCATATTTCTAAATGTTGATAAGGCAGTTCTTTCGTCAGGATCATTACTCATAACAGAGGCTAAAGAACCATATGGAATATTTACCGCTGTATATAACATACCAAATAAAATATATGTTACATAAGCATATGGCAATTTCATATTTTCTGGTAAACCCGGAATTAAAGTGAAACAAAGTACACCTACTATAACTAATGGTAAACCAAATCTAACAACATAAGGTCTAAACTTACCATGCCTGGTACTTCCTATCTTATCTACAATAACCCCCATTACAACGTCAGCAATAGCATCCCACACTCTAGCTATTACAAATAATATAGCAACAGCAGCCGCACTTACTCCTAAAACATCTGTATAGAAAACCATTAAATAACTACTTACAAATGTAAAGAATATAGCACATCCAAAATCTCCAAATGCATATCCAATTTTATCACCCATATTAAACTCTTTTACTTGGTCTTCTTTTTTACTTATTAAATCAAGAAACATAATTTACTCACTCTCCCAAATAACTCTTCCATTCTCTGAATACATTTACACACTTGATAATATTAAATCTAGAAGGGAATATCATACTCTGAAAATTCCCACTCTAAATATACAATAGTCTATCTTTCAAAATATTTCTTAGCATTTTTATAACAAATATTTTCTGTAATATGACCTAATATTTCTTCATCATAAGGATATTGACCACTTTCAACTAAATGTCCTAGGTAATTACATAATATTCTTCTAAAATATTCATGTCTTGTATAAGATAAAAAGCTTCTTGAATCAGTTACCATACCTACAAACTGACTTATAAGGCCAAGTTGTGATAATGCCATCATTTGTCTTTCCATACCATCTTTTTGGTCATTAAACCACCATCCTGATCCAAATTGAATCTTTCCAGCTATTCCTCCAGTTTGGAAATTACCAATCATAGTTCCAATTACTTCATTATCCTTTGGATTTAGACAATATAAAATAGTTTTCGGAAGCTTGTCTTCCTTATCTAATTCATCTAATATCCTTGAAAGTGAATATGCTATTTCACCATCATCAATACTATCAAATCCTGCATCTGCCCCTACTTTATTGAACATTCTTGTATTATTATTTCTTAATGCTCCTATGTGTAATTGCATTACCATTTTTCTTTCAGCATACATTTTTCCTAATTCTATTAATAATGCTACTGAATATTTTGATGCTTCTTCGTTATTTATCTTTTCATCATTTAAAGCCTTAATAAATATTTTGTTAATTTCTTCACATGAAAAATTATAAAAAATAACCCTCTCTAAACTGTGGTCACTAATCATACATCCATTTTCATAGAAGTAATCTAATCTTATTTCTAAAGCTTTCTTTAAATCATCAAAAGATTTAATTTCAATACTACTAATTTCAGATAACTTGCTTATGTACTCTTTAAATCCTTGGTTTTGTATTTTCATTGCTTTTTCTGGTCTAAAGGTTGGATTAACAGAACATTTAAAGTTTTTATCTTCTTTTATTTGCTTATGATATCTTAAATCATCTATTGGATCATCTGTAGTTGCAATATAAAGAACATTAGACATTTCAATTAACTTTTTAGCAGTTAACTCATTTTCTTCTATTGCCTTATTACATTTTTCCCATATAATATCAGCTGTTTTTTCACTTAATGTTTCTTCTACTCCAAAGAATCTTTTAAGTTCTAAATGAGACCAATGATAAATTGGATTTCCAATTAAATATGGCATCATTTTTGCAAACTGATAAAATTTATCATAGTCACTTGCATTTCCTGTTATATATTCTTCATCTATACCAAAGCTTCTCATAGCTCTCCACTTATAGTGGTCATGGTATAGCCACATTTCAGTTACATTTTTAAACTTATGATCTGTGGCTATTTCCATAGGAACTAGGTGACAGTGATAATCAAACACTGGCACCTTTGAAGCATAATTATGGTACAAAACTTTAGCTACTTCATTTTTTAGTAAAAAGTCTTTATCCATAAAATTCTTCATTTTACTATCCCCTTATATATTAATTATTTTTATTCTTTTTAATTGCTTCAATTAATCCATTAATATATACTGCACCTAATGCTCTATCATATAATCCATATCCAGGTCTACCAGTTTCCCCCCAGATCATTCTTCCGTGGTCTGGTCTATATGGACCTGCAAAATCATAATCACAGTATGCTTTAACTATTTCATAGAAATCTAAAGAACCTGCTTCTGATAAATGAGCTACTTCATTAAAGCTACTATCTCCAGTTATTTTTACATTTCTAAGATGAGCAAAGTGAATTCTATTTCTTTCTTTACCAAAGTAGTTAATCATCTTAACTATGTCATTAGATTTAGTACATCCTAAAGAACCTGTACATAAAGTTATTCCATGATATGGACTATCATATAAATCTATGAATCTCTTTAAGTTATCAAAGTTAGTTATTATTCTTGGTAATCCAAATATTCCCCATGGTGGATCATCCGGATGTATTGCCATTTTCATTCTTACTTCATCAGCAACCTTCATTATTCTTTGTATAAAGTAATTTAGATTACTCCATAGTTTTTCTTCATCTATATCTTTATATTGTTCTAATAAAGCTTTAAGGCCACCTTCTCCATAAGAAGTATCCCATCCTGGTAACTCTAATTCACCTAAAGCTGGATCCATCTTCTTAACTTGTTCTTCATCATATATTAAACATGTTGATCCATCTTCTAATTCATAATTCAAATCAGATCTTGTCCAATCAAATACTGGCATAAAATTATAGCATATTGTATCAACGCCAGCTTCTGCTAAGTTTCTAATTGTTTGTATATAATTATCTATATATTTATCCCTTGTTGGTAAACCAAGCTTTATATCCTCATGAACTGGTACACTTTCTATTACTGAAAGCTTTAATCCATGACTTTCTATTTCTTTTTTTAATTCTAAAATTCTATCTAACGGCCAAACTTCTCCAACTGGAATATCGTATATAGCCGTGACTATTCCCTTCATTCCTGGTATTTGCTTGATGTATTCAATTTTAACTGGATCATCTTTACCATACCATCTGAATGTCATTTCCATGATTTTTTTCCTCCTTCTAACAATATAGATTATTATTTTAAATTTTTCTAGTCTACCCTTCCGAATACTAGTATACTAGTTTATTTAAAAAAATTTTTTAATCTCTAATTTTGTCCAGCTTTTCAATGAAAGCTTTAGCTTTATTTTCTATATCTTCAAGTGATCCTTTTATTAATGAACTTCCAGCTCCAACACAAGAAACTCCATTTGCAAACCACTCTTCAATATTATCAACTGAAACGCCTCCTGTAGGCATTATTTCTACATTTGGAATAGGTGCTTTTATTGCTTTTACATATTTTGGTCCAAATGCATCTCCTGGGAATAATTTAACCATTTTATTTCCAGCATCCATAGCTCTCATTATTTCACTTACTGTCATACAACCTGGTAAATAAAGAATATTCATTTCTTTACAAACCTTATTAACTTCTTCACTATATCCTGGACTTACAACATATTTTGCCCCAGCCTCAATTGCATCAGAAGCCATTTTAGCATTTAAAACACTTCCAACTCCAATTAATGCTTCTGCATGTGAGCTATATTCTTTTATAAGCTCACATACATTTGGTATTGTATAAGTAAGTTCCAATGATTTAACTCCACCTCTTAAGCAAGCTTCCATGTATCCTCTAGCTTCATCAATACTTTTGCCTCTGACTACAGCTACGATTCCATTTGCTTTTAATTCATCTAAAATCATTGTTTTATACCTCCTATACTCCTGAATAAGCTGAAAATGCTCCATCAACTGGAATAACTACTCCATTTACAAAGCCTGATGCTTCTTCAGACACTAAGTATAATAATGTTCCTATTAATTCTTCAGCTTCACCAAATCTTCTCATAGGTGTGCTATTTAAGATTTTTTCAGTTCTTGGTGTTGCTGTTCCATCTTCGTTAAATAATAAATTTTTATTTTGAGCTGTTACAAAGAATCCTGGTGCTATTGCATTAACTCTAACTCCAACCTTAGACATATGCACTGCAAGCCATTGAGTAAAGTTACTTACTGCTGCTTTAGCTCCTGAATATGCTGGTATTTTTGTAAGTGGTGTAAATGCATTCATAGATGATATATTAATTATTGTAGCACCATCTTTATTAATCATATCTTTACTAAACTCTTGTGATGGAAGTAATGTTCCTAAGAAGTTTAAATTAAATACGAATTCTACTCCTTTTGGATCTAAATCGAAGAATGTTATTAATTCTTCATTTTCTAAATCTTCAGCTTCTAAATACTCTTTAGTAGTAGTTCCCTTTGGATGATTTCCTCCAGCTCCATTTATTAATATATCAACTGGTCCGAATTCTTTAAGAATTATTTCATGAGCTTTTTTTAAGCTTTCTTTATCTAAAACATTGGCTTCAACACCAATTGCTTGTCCACCTTTTGCGTTTATCTCTTTAGCTTTATTATCACAAGCTTCTTGTCCTAATGCTAAAACAGCAACTTTTGCTCCACATTCTGCAAGTGCATCTGCCATTGCTCCACAAAGAACCCCTGTTCCACCTGTTACAACACAAACTTTATCTTTTAAATCAATATTAAATGGTAATTTCATTTTTCATTCCTCCTCGCAACTACTATACTTGTATACTAGCATATTAATATATGAATTACAATAGTTTTTTTTGAAAACATTTAAATTTTTATATATAATAAAAAGCCATATAATATTAAATTTAATACAATATGGCTTTATTTTATATAATATTTTTTACTTTTCTTAAATTAATTTGCTATTTTTTCACATTTTTGTATTTTTTAATTTATTTTTTTATTTTTATATTAAACTATATAATGAGCTATTTCTGCATCTTCTTTTATCAATTTTTTCCATTGTTCAACTGGCTCTTTAATATGAGTTGATACAACATCTTCAATAATATCACTCTTTTTATTTTTTATAATATCTAAATATGTTATATGTTGATCTACTAAAAACTCTTTATTGGACTTCATTTCTGCAAGTAATCTCATTCTATTATAATGAGTACTTATATTACAAATAGATTCCCATACATTTGATTTATTTATACCAACAAATAACAATTTATGAAACTCCTTATCTAAATTATGAAACTCTATTAAGTTATCTCCTTTTTGTGCAATTAACTTTTGTGCAAATAGACACTTTTCCATTTCCATTAATATATCTTCTGAGAAATTTTCACAAGCTTCCTTTAATGCTTCTTTTTCTAAATTATATCTAATGAAAACAGCCTCTTCTATTAAATTCCAAGCTATTAAAGAAACATAAGTCCCTGCTTGTGGTTTAACCTCTATTAATTTTTCAGCCTTAAGCTTTATTAATACTTCTCTTATAGGTGTTCGTGATACATTTAACTTTTTAGCTAGCTCTGCCTCACTTAATAATTCTCCAGGTTTTAATTCTAAACACATAATGTTGCCTTTTAACACTCTATACACATAATCTTTTCCAGTTTCTTTATCTAACTTTTCATAAAGAATCACTTTTTATTACCTCCTAATAATGCTATCTATAAACTCTAACTTAGACTTCAATTCTAGTACACTAGTATGTTACATTATAACATAAAAAAAATTAGGTATACAGTGTATACCTAATTTAAATTATAAAAACTACTAGATATTATTTTTTATATCCAAAATCAGGTATACTTCTCCATCTTTCACGTAATGAATGCGCTATCATTTTAGGTTTTCTTTCTCTAGTAAATATACCCTTTTTATTTCCTTGAACTCTTTTAATTCCTTGACTTGTTGCAAAATCTGCAAAATTCCATACTTGTTCACCAACAAAGTTTTTACATTTATCTACAACTTCATGATTAGCTTTATAATATTCTACTTGATATTCTTCAGTAAACATAACTGGAACTGTATCATGCATACCAGCAACAGTATCTGCACCATATTCTGTAAACATTATAGGAGTATTAGGACATCTTTCTTCCCATCCTCTTAATTCATCTTCAAGCATTCTTTTAGCTTCTTCTAAATCTCCTTCTGCTACATACCATCCATAATATCTATTTAAGCATAATACATCTACTATATCCCCAACTTTACATTTATCAGGTGTAGAGTATAAATAAGTAACTACAGTAACAGGTCTCTTTTGAGGATCTAACTCTTTTGTTAGTTTTATTAATGGTTCAAAATATTCTTTTGCACCTTCAGAATCTGAGTCGGGTTCATTAGCTACAGACCACATTACAACACATGGATGATTTTTGTCTCTCTCAACTAATTCTCTTAAAACTTGCTCGTGTGCCTCTTTAGTTCTAATTTCTTTCCATGTATCTCTTTTAACATTTTCCCCAAAAAATCCAGTAGCAATAAAGTTTAAGTGTACACCAACTGCTGGAGTTTCATCAATTACTACTATTCCTTCCCTATCTGCTAATCTCATTATTTCTTCTGAATAAGGATAGTGTGAAGTTCTAAATGAATTTGCTCCAATCCACTTCATTAAATTAAAATCTTTTATGTTAATAGCTTCATTTATTCCTCTTCCATTAACATAAGAATCCTCATGCTTACCAAATCCTTTAAAGTAAAATGGTTTATTATTAATTAAGAACTTTCCTTCTTTAACTTCAACAGTTCTTACTCCAAACTCTTCTACATAAGTATCAACTATAGAGTCATCCTTTACTAATTCTACTTTTAATCTATATAAGTATGCGTTCATAGGCTCCCATAGTCTAACATTATCTATAGTAAGCTTTCCTTGCTTTCCTGCACCTTCTGAAACAATATTATTCTCTTCATCAATTATTGATACCTTGATGTTACCTTCTCCAATAGTCTTTACTTCATAATTAACATATCCAGTATTTTCTTCAAAGTCAGTAACAATAGTTATATCTTCTATATAATTTTTTGGTGTTGTATATATTTTTACTGGTCTATGTATTCCAGCATAATTAAAGAAGTCAAAATTAACTAAATTTTTTATAACTTTTTTTCCATTGATTTCTTCTTCTTTTACTAATCCTACTGGTAAAGTAGTTTCATCAATTATATTATTAACAGCAACTGTAAGTCTATTTTCCCCAGATACCAATAAATTATTTATCTCAGCTTCAAAAGGAGTAAATCCACCCTTATGTTCAACTAAAAATTGTCCATTTAAATATACTTTTGCTTCATGTGTTGCTGATCCAAATCTTAATACTATTCTTTCATTAAGTAAATACTTAGGAATTACAAAGTTTCTCTCGTACCATACCCATCCAACATGATCCCTTACTTCTTTACTTTCTACTAAGTCATTATATGATGCTGGAACAGCCATCTCTATGGTATCTTTTAATGGTGACTTACTTAATTCTTCAGTTAAACCATACCCTTTATCTAATTTAAACTTCCATATACCATTTAAATTTATTAATTGTCTTGATTCTGTAATTATTGGATATAACATAAACTCTCCTCCTACAATATACTATTTATAACTTATTATTAAATATTTATATACTATCTCTTTACATTACATAATCCATCATCTATAAATGAATTAATTGTATCTTCATCAATAATATTTATATCTCCTATTATTGAATGTTTTAAAGCACTTGCACAAGTTCCAAACTCTATAATTCTCTCATTTTTCATATCACTTAAAATTCCATGAAGTATTCCTGCTGTAAAGGCATCTCCTCCACCAACTCTATCTAATATATCAAATGTATATGAATTTGATTTAAAAAGTTCATTTCCATTGAATAGATAGCCTTGTAACGTATTATTATTTATTGAATTTACAGTTCTTTTAGTAGATGCTGCATACTTCAAATTAGGATATTTTTCAAATAATTTTTTATAATTATACTCTAAATTTTCCTCAAATGGCAAATTATTATTATCAAACTTTAATATATTTATCATATCTAAATATCCTAAAAAAGCAAAATCTATATATGGCAATATTTCCTCTAATACCTCTTTAGCTTCATCTATAGACCATAATTTTGATCTATAATTAGAGTCATAAGAGATTAATATACCTTGTTTTTTACATTCTTTTACAATATCTATTATCAGCTCTTTTAAATTTTTACTTAAAGCAGGAGTTATCCCTGATAAATGCACTAATCCAATACCATTCAACATATTCTTTATATTAAATTCATCTTTTTCTGCCATAGATATTGCTGAGTATTTTCTATCATATATAACTTCAGTACTCCTAAGTCCATGTCCAATTTCGGAATAATATACCCCTAATCTACCATCCCCTAAAATAACATCGTTTACATCAACGTTATAACTTCTAAATTTACTTATTACTTTCTTTCCTAAATAATTATTTGGAAGCTTAGTTATAAATTTAGTATCATGACCTAATATAGCAAGACTTGCTATTACATTTGCTTCTCCCCCAGAATACACAGCCTCAAAAGAATTAGCTTGTATTATTTTTTGATTATTAGGAGGAGTAAGCCTTAGCATTATTTCTCCAAAACCTAATATTTTTTTGCTTTTGAATCCTAAGTCTTTCATTAAAACTCCACCTTTACTTAAATACTATAATCTTTACTTAGATAAATTTTCTTTAAATTCATCTATAACTTTTTCTTGATATTCACCTGAATATGAATTACCTATAAATTTCTCTAAAGCTTCTTTAGTAAATCTACTCCATGACTCTTTTTCTTTTTTAACCATTATTGGATAAAATGAAACTTCATTTGATTCAGCAGCCTTAAGATCCCCTAAAGCATCCCCAACCATTAAAGCATTATTTTTACTATATCCTTTTTCAATAAGCTTACTAATACAATAAGCCTTTGAGCCAATGTTTTGAGTTAAAACTATATCAACATGTTCTAAAAAGCCATGCTTGCTCCATTCATCTAAAACTGCTTTTTCATTTGCAGATGATACTATTGCTATATCAGCTTTCTTTTTAGCTTCAATTATAGCTTCTTTTACTCCTTCAAATGGTTGCTTTTCATCATCACTTAATAAATCAATTGATTCATTTACAGATTTAGACCACTCTAAGGCCTTCTTTATACAAACATTATTTGTTTTTTGTATTTTAACTTCTAAAGCTTCATTTGAAAGTTCTTTAGTTTCTTCCGTCCATTTTACAAACTCATCTAATCCTTCAATTTTTACATATTTATCATTAATTTCTGTAAGGGCTACTGCTAACCCTTTGAATCTATTTATTCCTCTTGTTAATGTATAAAGATTAACTTCATTCCATCTTTCTAATATAGGTTCTCTCCACTCTTCAAGATTCCACTCTGTTACCATACATGGTCCAAAGCACTTTATATGCTTTATATCCATAGTATCTATTGCACATCCATCAGAATCTATACAAATAATATAATCTTTTTGTTTATTAAATTTTTCTAAAATATTGCTCATTTCTCTCACCTACTATTAGTTATTTTCATACTTAATTTTGTTAGTGTTAATGCTTTCATATGGATTTTAATTTGGTAAATATTGTAATTTTATAAACAAAGTCGTATATCTTTGCATCAACACTAACCTATAAAATAGCTTTTTAACAATAAATTTTCATAGCTCCTACTAGTATACTAGCATATTAGTATTCTTTTTTCAATATAATTTCAATTTTTTTGCAATTATTATAGATAAAAAAATACAAGTAAATATTTTATTTATATCTACTTGTATTTTTAAAATTCTTTTATTTCCATACTATTTTAATTTTTAAATTTTCATTTTCTAGTTTTGCTGTTATATTATACCCTAGCTTTTCTACCAATACCTTTGTTATATATAGGCCTAATCCTGTATTTCTATCACTTCTCGAATTATCCACAGTATAAAATCTATCAAATAATTTATCCACATTTTCTTGTGTTAATCCTGTTGCTTTGTTAGTAAACTCTGTAATTATTATATCATTTTCTTGCTTTAAAGATATTTTTACATAGTTTTCACCATGCTTAATCATATTTCCTATTAAATTAGAAAAAATTCTAGTAATAGCACCTTCATCGGATATAATTTCCTTAATACCTTCTTCAATTTCAATAACTGGTTCAATATTATTATTTATAAAGTCATTATAGAATACTGCTATATTTTCACATAATACATTACTTAAATTTACTTTCTTATAATTAAAGTTATATTCATTTCCTTCTATTCTTGATAAGTCATAAAAACTACTAATAAGCTTTTGCAAAGATTTTGTTCTTTTTTCTACTATATCCATATATTCTTTTTTATCAGCCTCTGATGGTTTTTCTGATTTTATCATTTGTAAATATCCTATTATAGATGTTAATGGAGTTCTTAAATCATGAGACATATTGGATATACTTGCTCTTAACTCCTCTTCTTTTTTCTTCTTTTCTGCTACAACCTTTTGCTTTGAATCAAATATTAAGTTTATATTTTCAACTAAATTTTCAACATCCTTATCTACAGATTTAGTTTTTATATTTACATATTCATCTAAATTATTAGAAATTTCCTTGTTTATTCTTCTAAACTCTCTCTTATATCCTACAATAATAGAAATTAAAACAATAATTATTGCTATTAAACCACATATTACAGCCATATTTTCTCCTCTTCTAAACCAATTTTTCGCTGATATTTTCTAACATATATTATATTCTATATATTAAACATTTCCAATAATTTATAAATAAACTACCTCTGAGTCACATCAAATACTTATATGGACCTCAGAGGTAACTTGTTTATAACCTATTAAATTTTTTACTACCTATATTATCTAATACTTTAATTGAAACAAATAATGTTATTAAAAATAAAATTAGCACTACAGTTAAAATAATCATCATATTGGTAACACTAAATATTTTAACTAATGCAATTGATACCCCTATTAGTGCTAAGATTAATATCATTATTCCTAAAATAGTTATCATTACACTTGCACTTTGTTTTACTACTGTAGTCGGATTCGTCCAGTCCATTTTAGGAAAACATAAATTAATTATTAATCCTAATACTGCTGATACAATTGAAAATACTATACTTATTACTAAATTTAATATTAAATACTTAACATCAAACTTTAACCCTATATAAAATATAATATTTGCTATAACCGCTGATGGAATTGTTATTATTAAATTAGTTATTATTTTACCCTTAAATATATCCTTAGGCTCTATTGGTAATACTTTTAATATCCACAATCTATTTCCCTCTAATGATATAGATGAATTTGTTGTACAAGATAATCCAATGGTAAATACTAAAATAACTAATATTGCTACAGGAATCATATTTGCTATTTCTGGATATCCTAATAATTCTACTAATGTTTCCTTACTTACAAATAAAGTAGCTATGGATGCTGCAACTAATAAAACCATTCCAAATGCTGTATTCATAACATAGATAGGTGTTGCAAAGTATCTTCTTAACTCTTGCATAACTAGAGCTTTTGTTATACTACTTGTCTCTAGTTTTTTTACTTTATAATTTGCTTTCTTATAACTTTCTGATAGTTTCCCATTTACAGTTTTAAATGCCTTACTAAATACTATTATAAATATTACAAATGGAATTATTGATATTGCTATAAATTTTAATAAGTTAAATACATCATAATTTACTAATGCATCTTTTAAATACATTGCTGGTAGATATATTTTAGATAATCCACTTACTATGGAATCACTATTTTCTACAAATGCATTAATATAATTTTGCATATTCATTGAAACTATTAGAATTAATAAAAGAGCTCCCATCCCAACTACTGTAGTTGCTATATTTTTATGCTTAAATCTTGATGATATAAATGTTATAATCATAGCTATTATTGATGCTGCTATTATTGGAATCATGGGGATAAATATTAATCCTACTACTAATATAATAAAGAAAATCCAGGATAAACTTCCATTATAAATAAGATATACTATTGATGCCGGTATTATTATAAGTGCTGTTTCTATATAGCTTATAGACATTAAACTTAGGATTTTACTAGTTAATATTGTACTATTCTTAATAGGTAAAGACATTAATAAATCATAATCTTTAGAACTAAATAATGTGCCTTGTGCTTTGTAAATTGACATTATAAAACTTAAAATACAAGAAAATAATATAGCAACTATTAATATTAAATCTAAATATCCCATTGGTTTTAACACTATAGCTAATGCAATTGAATATGATGTGGACATAAAGCATATTACTGTAGCTATTAATAACAATGTTACTGTCGTAATAAGCAACTTCCTTTTTTCTTTAGAATTATCTATTCCCTTAGATAATGAATTAATACCAGTACTATTTACAAATGAATTTTTTAATAAAATAAATAAATTACTCATTATCAATCAACTCCATAAATACATTTTCTAATGTACTATTTCCTTTAACCTCTTCCGTATCCCCTACTGCAACTATTTTTCCACCCTTTATAATTGCAATCTTATCACATAGTTTTTCTGCTACTTCTAATACATGAGTTGAAAAGAATATAGCACTACCTTCATTACAAATCTCCCTCATTATTTCTTTAAGTGTATGGGCTGCCTTAGGATCTAACCCAACAAATGGTTCATCAAGTATTAGCAATTTTGGTTTATGAATTAAAGCAGAAATAACTGCCAGCTTTTGCTTCATTCCATGAGAATATGAAGATATTAAGTCTCCTAAATATTTAGTTAGTTCAAACTTATCCCCATAATACTTAATTAATTTTTCTCTTTGATCTTTACTTACCTTATAAATATCTGCTATGAAACTTAGATATTGTATTCCAGTTAAAGCTTCATAAAGATCAGGATTATCTGGAATATATGCCATTACCTTTTTACACTCTATTGGATTTTTCTTTATAGATTTATTATCTATTAAAATATCACCTTCATTAAATTCTAAAATCCCAACTATAGATTTAATAGTGGTTGTCTTTCCTGCACCATTATGACCTATAAATCCAAATATTTCTCCACTGTTTACAGTTAAAGATATATTATCTACAGCTTTTTTCCCTTTTGAATATTCCTTTGAAAAATTCTTTATATATAACATAAAAACACCTCTCCCAAATATTGTATCTACCTCCGGGGTTAATCCAATATTTGGATTAACCCCGGAGGTACGCGTTTTTACACGCTTTTTCATACTTTTTGTCATTATTTTATATCTTGAGCTTTGAATACTCTTATTCCCGCAAATAATGAAATTGCTATTGTCATTAATGCAATTACTACTGATCTAAGTAAATCTCCATCTCCTGCTTTAATTGAAGATGCTAATGCTGAATTATAAAATGGTAACACTTCATAAACTCTATCAAACCAAGGATATATTCCGTATAGAAATCCTGCAAATGTTGGAATTCCTATAAATATTGCTACTGTTATTCCAATTGTAGCTCCATTACTTTTTACTAATGTTGCTATAATCATAGCTAATGCAGCTACTGCAGAACTAGCTATAAGTGATGCTACAAACGTTTTTATCATTCCTAATAATTGTGAAATTTCAAAAGCTTGCCCCCATCCATTCATAATAATCACTGCTATTGTTGGTAATATAGTCATAACCGCTAAAATAATTGCAATTGCTACAACTATAGCTATAAATTTTGCTAAATAAAATTCTTCTCTTTTCTTACCATAAGCTAAAAAGTTTTTAATTGTACCCTGTGAATATTCTTTTGCCATTAATGCTGCTACTAATATTCCTGTTAATATTTCTATTACTCCTGAACCAAAAGAAGAATGATATACTTCTAATGCAGTAGGATTCATTATATCCTTGGCTTGCAATTGCACTCCTAACTGACCTGGCGTTACTACTGAATCACTTTCAGAGATACTTTCCATCTGCTCTATAAGAACCTGTTTTTGGTCTTCTGGCATATTACCTAAACTATCACTAAGTATTTGATCAAAAACTGGTGAACACATAACTATTACTAATGTAGACAATAAAATTCCAACAAATATTAATACTTTAAATGTTCTATTTTTAAATAATTTATATAATTCTGCTTGTATAGCTTTAAGCATTTAAAACACCTCCAACTGTATTCATAAAGTATTCTTCCAAATTTTCTCCCTTAACACTTATACTTTCAACAATAACACCAGACTTTGAAAGTATTGAATTTACCTCTCCAACATTCTCTAAATTAGAGAACACCTTTATCTTTTTATCTTCTAAAACCTCATAATCACTTATTCCTAACTCTCTTTCTAATAAAGTTACTGCTCTAGATGTATCATCAACCTTTAAATCTATATATTGTCTACATTTTTCTGCTAGTTCCTCTGATGTTATTTCTTCAATTAACTTACCATTTGATATTATTCCATAAGTTGTTGCAAGCTCTGATAATTCACTTAATATATGACTTGATATTAATATTGTCATGTCTTTTTCTTTATTTATCTTCTTTAATAACTCCCTTATTTCAATTATTCCCATAGGATCAAGTCCGTTTATAGGTTCATCTAGTATAAGCAGTTTAGGATTTCCCATTAATGCATTTGCAATTCCTAACCTTTGTCTCATTCCTAAAGAGAAATTTTTAACCTTTTTCTTTTCAACATCTTTTAGTCCAACTAATTCTAATACTTCATCTATACACTTCTTACCAGGTATGTTTCTTACTAATCTCGATACCTCTAAATTTTCTCTTGCTGTCATATTAGCATAAAATGAAGGAGTTTCAATTAAACTTCCAACCATTGTTCTAGCTTTATTTAATTCATTTTCTCCACTAACTCCTAGAAGTTCCATATCTCCACCACTTTTATGAATTAACCCTGTAATAAGTCTAATTAATGTTGTTTTACCAGCTCCATTTTGACCTATAAATCCATATATCTCACCTTTTTTAATTGTCATATTAACATTGTTTACTGCTACTTGATTTCCATATTTCTTAGTGATGTTATAAGTTTTTAATATAACTTCTTTCATCTTCATTTACCCCCTTGATAAAATTCTCTATTGCTTTTTTGTTATTTTTTATTTAATATCTTAACTTGATTTTATTGTATATCTATAGTTGTAAGATACCTTAAAGAAAATATTAAGAAAGTATTAAGTTCCAAAATATAATATATAAAAACTAAAAATTTAAATTATGTAGTAAAATCTATTATTTTTTATAGTAAGAAAAAAGTAGTTATTAAAATTATAATATTTTAATAACCACTTTTAGATTTATTTATTATTGGCTCTCTATTCCATATTCTCAATGTTTTTTTGTTTATTATGTCAATTTTATATTTACAATAGTTTTTATTGAACTGGTTTTAATGCTGCTGATACTAAAGTTCTTGCATCATCAAACTCATAACTACATGTCACCATTGTTATTAAACTACTAATTCCCTCTTCCTCTACTATATCCTCTACCTTTATATCTCTATAAAATATGGATTCCTCTTTTACTCTTTCCATATATCTATTCATCTCATCTTCATTATCAAAATCTAAAACAATTTCTGCTCCATCTGCTGGAACAACATTTACTGCAAATATTTCATATATATACTGTATTCCATCTTTGACTAAAATTATTTCTGGATTTTCATTAAAGTAAGTTTCATCTTTAAGTTTTACAAGGTCAGCAAACATACTTCCATCTGCCATATTATGTCCAAATATCCATAGGTTATTATCATTTTCTATATCATTTCTATAATCAATAAATATACTTCCTGGATAATAATAATTTCCATCAAAGTCAGAGTATAAATAAAAATCATTATCTTCACCTTGAAGAACTGGATAATTAATATTTGTTTCATCCATCTTAATCCACATTCTATAATCACTGTTTTTTTCTTTTAAAGTATTTTCATTTGCTAAAATTTCTTCATTGACTATTCTTTTTGTATTTATTTCTGATTCTACTACAGACGGGGTAAAAAGCATAACTTCAACTTCACTTATTGCCTTTTCCTTATATTCATATAGCTTATATCCACTAAATACTACTCCTCCAATAATAATCATAGTTAGTATTGTTATAGATACTCTTTTCATATTCCCTCCCAAACTCCCTTTTTTATTAATATAATTATTAATCCTTAAGCTTAAATCCAATTCCCCATACTGTTTGTATATATTCATTATCCTTATCAACTTTTGAAAGCTTAGATCTTAAATTACTTATATGAACATTAACAGTATTATCATCCCCCATAAAATCATCTTTCCAAACAGACTCAAAAAGATTCGCTCTAGTAAATACCTTATTGGGATTAGTAATTAATAATTCTAATATATCAAATTCTCTAACAGTTAAACTTACTTCTTTTCCATTAACCTGTACCTGTCTGCTATCAATATCTAATTCTAAATTTTTATGAATTAATTTATTACTAATAATGTTTTTGCTAGAAAACTTAGTATACCTTCTTAATTGAGCTTCAACTCTAGCTAATACTTCATTAATATCAAAAGGTTTACTTATAAAATCATCAGCTCCCATTCTAAGTACTGATATCTTATCTTCAGCACTAGTTTTAGCTGAAGCAACTATTATTGGCATAACATGCCTTTTCCTTATTTCATTTAATAATTCTTCTCCAGATATTCCTGGTAACATTAAATCTAAAATTATAAGATCATATTCAAATTGCTCTATACACATCTTTGCCTCAGATCCTGAATAAGCACCTCTAACTTCATATCCATTTTGAATTAACATTTTACATAAAAGTCCATTAATATCCCAATCATCTTCAACTACTAATATCTTTTTATTTAAATCCATCTTTACATTCTCCCCTATATAAATAACTATATAAATTATACCAAATTTTAACTAATTAGTTTATAACTATAATAAAAAAACTGATTCCTACTTTAAAATATAGGAATCAGCTAATTCATTATATAATTTGGGCTATAAAATCTCATGATAAATGTACACTACAGTAATTATATACACTTATTTTCAAAACATTTCCTTTTTATTATATCATATTAACCTTTATTTTAATTATGAGATTTATAAATGGTATATATTAAAAATTTTAATATAATTTCCTAGGAAATCATTCATCATTAAGTTTATTAATCATATCTCTAAGTTCTGCTGCTCTTTCAAATTGAAGATTTTTAGCTGCATCCTTCATTTCTTCTGTGTATTGTTTAATTAATTTTTTCTTATCTTTAGCACTTAATTCAACTGCGTCCTCTACATTATAGTCCGCAGATTCTTCTGCAACCTTTGTTGCTTCAATTACAGCCCTTACATCCTTAATAATAGTTTTAGGTATAATTCCATGCTCTTCATTATACTTCATTTGGATTTCTCTTCTTCTATTAGTTTCTTTAATAGCTCTATCCATAGATCCTGTCATTTTATCTGCATACATTATGACCTTACTTTCCGAATTTCTTGCAGCTCTTCCTATAGTTTGAATCATTGAAGTTTCAGAACGTAAAAATCCTTCCTTATCTGCATCTAAAATTGCAACTAGTGCAACTTCAGGAATATCCAGCCCTTCCCTTAATAGATTTATTCCTACAAGAACATCAAATTCTCCTAGTCTTAAATCTCTTATTATTTCCATTCTTTCAATGGTTTTTATGTCTGAATGCATATATGTAGTTTTAACTCCTAATTCAGTTAAATACTTAGTTAAATCTTCTGCCATTCTCTTAGTTAAAGTTGTTACTAAGGTTCTAAATCCTCTTTCTGTAGTTTTTAATATTTCAGCATAAAGATCATCTATTTGACCTGTTACTGGTCTTATTTCAACTACTGGATCTAATAATCCTGTTGGTCTAATTATTTGCTCAGCTATATTAGTTGAATGGTCTAATTCATACTGAGCTGGAGTTGCAGAAACAAACACAATTTGATTAATTTTTTTCTCAAATTCAGTAAATTTCAATGGTCTATTATCATAAGCACATGGAAGTCTAAATCCATACTCAACTAATGTATCTTTTCTTGATCTATCACCTGCATACATTGCTCTACATTGAGGTAATGTAACATGACTTTCATCTATAAACATTAAATAATCATCAGGGAAATAATCTAATAATGTCTTAGGTGGAGTACCTGGTGCTCTTCCATCTAATACTCTTGAGTAATTTTCTATTCCACTACAATATCCCATTTCTTTAATCATTTCTATATCATAGTTAGTTCTTTGTCTTAATCTCTGAGCTTCTAATAACTTATCTTGTGATGTCAACTCTCTTAATCTATCTTCAAGTTCATCTTCTATCTCTTTTATTGCCTTATCTAAAGTTTCTTGTGATGCAGCAAAGTGAGATGCCGGGAATATAGCAACATGCTCTCTTTCTCCTAATATCTTTCCTGTTAAAACATCAAACTCTCTTATCCTATCTATTTCATCGCCAAAGAACTCAATTCTAATTCCTTTTGTAGAAGATGAAGCTGGAATAATATCTAAAGAGTCTCCCCTTACTCTAAAAGTACCTCTCGAAAAATCAATATCATTTCTTTCATATTGAATTTCGATAAGCTTCTTTATTATCTCATCTCTATCTTTCTCCATACCTACTCTTAAAGAAATAGTAAGCTTTTTATATTCATCCGGATTACCTAGTCCATAAATACAAGAAACTGAAGCTACTATTATTACATCTCTTCTTTCAAACAATGCTGATGTGGCAGAGTGCCTTAACTTATCTATTTCATCATTTATAGATGCATCCTTTTCTATAAATGTATCAGTTTGAGGAACATATGCTTCTGGTTGATAATAGTCATAATAAGAAACAAAATATTCAACTATATTATCTGGGAAAAACTCCTTAAACTCAGAACATAATTGTGCTGCTAAAGTTTTATTATGTGCTAAAACTATAGTTGGCTTTTGAACCTTTTCAATTATATTCGCCATAGTATATGTTTTTCCTGAACCTGTTACACCTAAAAGAGTTTGATATTTCTCATTATTCTTTATACCATTTGCTAAGCTTTCAATTGCTGCTGGCTGATCTCCTGTTGGTTTAAATTTAGAATGAATCTTAAATTCTCCCATATACTCACCTCCAAATTATTATTTATTGATTTAAATATTCTCTACAAAATATTTAAACCTTAAATTATCTAAAATAATATTACCTTTAAAATAATAAAATATAAATACATTTTACTTTTTATCTTTACCATTTTCAAAACTTTTATAATAAGGTCGCATTCCACTAAATAGAAAATAGAGACTAACATCTAAGTTAGCCTCTACTTTTTATTCTTAAGCTCGTTTATTATATTTTTTAAATCATCGTGCTTTATTTCAAACATATCTTCTCTTTTAACCATTTTAGGAACTAATAGAAGACCTAACCTTTTATTTCTAGGTTGCACAATATATTCTAATACTTGTCCTGAATTGTTTTTAACTTTCATTGGGACCTTAAGTATACTATCTCTAGCAGCCTTAAAAATATCTCCTTCTGATTTTATATTTTGTCCATTAATTTCTATTATTTTATCTCCGCGCTTAATTCCAACCTCATATGCTGGTGAATTAGGTGTAACTTCAAGAACCATAATTCCTTCATCATCACTTACATATAAGCATTTGCTTTTCTTTTCAACTCTATACTCATATCTCATAATTAATTCAAAGGCTAATGGTGCATATATTATAGCTATTATTTGCCCTAATATATTAATGCTAGCTAACTGTGCAACTAAAGCAACTGTTACTCCATATATTAAAATAGTACTGCCACATCTTAATGACTTAGTTTTCTTTTCTTGAGTAAATGTAACATTACTATATCCCATTATTCCATACAAAGGAATACTTGCTATCATTGCAGTAGCTAATAAAGATAATACTTCTTTATTATTTATAATAGGCCACCATGATGCTACATTAGAATAAGTCGAATCTTCACCTGCTATACTATTTGTAAAAATCATAAGTATTGCAACAGGTATTGGCCAATATCTATTAAATGAAAATCCCCCAACTATTTTGTCCTCTTTTTTTGTAAATACAGGTATTGCTCCCCTACTTCCATCAAATATAATTAAAAATCCTTCTAATATGTATATTACTCCTACAAAAGTCATCAATGATAATATATCAGTATTTAAAAATAGTTTCATTTCAGTAATATTACTAATAAACTTTAAAGCAATTCCTATAGCACCTAATATAGCTGCAGAGTATGCATATGATATATATTTCTTTTTATAGAATAAAGATAATATTGATATCATAAATATAAACTCTATTCCTGAATTTTCATTAAATGTAACTCCAAGTACAGATAATATTACACTTCCAATTGCACCTGCTAATATTCCTAATACAATTTGAGATAATGTAAGTTCTAGAGGGGTATTTAGCCCCTCTCCTAATGTCATTTTTTGAATAGAAACTATTCTAACATTTTTAAAATAAAATATTATCCCAAATACTAAAAGCATAACTAAATGCATTGGCTCAATTATTGTTTCTGCTACAGATGTTAAACTATGAATTATTAAATCCATTCTGAGCCTCCTAATTAATTCTTCTCTCTTACTACCTCTAAAGCTTTTTGAAATTGTGGATCAATACTTCTATCATAATCCATTTCTAATACTTCTTGTGGAATTTCTACAACTATATCTGGCTCTATTCCTGTACCATGAATATTTTCACCATTTGGTGTATAGTACTTAGATGTTGTAACTTTAAGTCCTCCCATATCATTAGGTAAAACCTTAAGTTGTTGAACTATCCCTTTACCAAAAGTCGTTGTTCCAATTATCGTTGCAGCTTCATGATCTCTTAAAGCTCCAGTTACAACTTCTGAAGCACTAGCACTTCCACCATCAACAAGTACAACTAGTGGCACTCCAATAGCATCTCCTCCTATTGAATTTGATATTACCTTCTTGTTATACTTATCAATTGTATAAGTAACTACTTCTCCTTCTGGAATAAAATTAGAAGCTATTTCAACACATTCATTTAAGTATCCACCTGGGTTTCCTCTTAAATCTAATATTAGTTTTTTCATTCCTTGTTGTTTTAATTCATTTAATTTTTCACTAAACTTATCACTTACTTCTTCGTCACTAAAAGTTGTTATTTGAATATATCCTATTCCATCTTCTAGTATTTCACCTTTTACTGACTCAGTCTTTATTTCAGCCCTTACTATTTCAACTTCAAAAGGTTCATCTACACCTTCACGCATAATCGTTAATGTAACTGGAACACCTTCTTCTCCTCTAACTCTAGAAACAACAGCCTCTGTATTTAAATCTGTAACCTCATAATCATCAACTTTTAATATTATATCCCCAGCCTTTAATCCTGCTTTTTCTGCTGGTGATCCTTCAACTGGAGCTATTATAGTTATATTATTATCTCTAACTCCTAATTGAGCTCCTATTCCATAGAAGCTTCCTTGGCTTGATTCCATAAATGTTGTAAACTCATCTTTATCCATATAAACAGTATATGGATCTCCTATAGCCTCAGCCATACCTTTCATAGCTCCTTCTAAAAGCTTCTCATCATCTATTTCTCCATCATACATTGAAAATAACATACTTCTTAGATTAAACAAATTTGAATATTTTTCAGTATCTTGAATATCTTCTAAATCATTAATAGCATCTTCAGGTACTGACCCGATTATTACACCTTTAGTAGCAAGTGTATTTCCTAAATAAAATACCCCTACATATGTTATTAATAATACTGCTATTAAAATTAAGTATTTAAATATTTTCCTTCCATTCTTCTTAGGTTTCTTTTCTTCTTCATTAAAATTCTCCATAAACTCCCTTTCCTTTCTATATAAAATAATTTATATTCATTTGATTTCCCTTTATTTACACAAAACTACAACCCAGAACTAAAGTAATGAGTTGTAGTTTTAAAATAATTTCTATATATATTTATTTTTGCCTAATTAACAAATTCTATATACTAAACAACTAAGAATTTTCTTAATGCAAATATACTTCCTATTGCTCCAACTACTATACCTCCACCAACAAAGCAAGCTAATAGAGTTGTTAAAACAAATTGTGGCTGTACTAAATTCACTATAAACATAGATGAAACAATCCATCTAAATATTCCGTTATATGCAAAGTATAATATTATACTTGATAATAATGAACCTATTGCACCAATTATTATACCTTCAATAACAAAAGGCCATCTAATAAACCAGTCTGTTGCACCAACAAACTTCATTATTCCAACTTCTCTTCTTCTTGAGTAAACTGTAAGCTTGATTGTATTCATTATTAAGAATACTGATACACCTACAAATACTATAAATAATCCTATTCCTACTATTTGAACTACATCAACAAACTTACTTATTGTATTAATTACATCTTGTTGATTTCCTATTCCTTCAACACCAGTCATATTTTCTACTGATTTAGCTACATCTTCGGCATATGAAGGATCTTTTAAGTTAACTATAAATGAACTTGGTAATGGATTATTAGTTAAATCATACCCTTCTAGTAATCCTTCATTACTTCCTAGGTTTTCTTTTAAATTTAAAAATGCTTCATCTTTAGATTCATATGTAACTTCGCTAACTTGTTGATTTTCCATCAACTTAAGTTCTATTTCTTTTTGATCAACTAATTTTATATCATCTTTTAAGTATACTTGAATTTGAATCTTAGATGCTACATCTTCGATACTTTTATTAAAATTTAATGCTAATAGAGTAAATGTACCAAATACGAAAAAAGTTATTAATACAGTTATCATAGCGGCAACACTGATTGTCCTATTTCTTTTTATGCTTTTTAAAGCATCTACTATAAAATAATTTAACGTGCTAATTTTCATTTTCGTACATCCCCTTTCTATCATCTCTTACAACCATTCCCTTATCAATAGCTATAACTCTCTTTTGCATATTATCTACTATGTCTTTTGCATGAGTTGCCATTAATATAGTTGTTCCTGATCTATTTATATCCTCTAATAATCCCATTATTTCTTTTGCTGTTTCTGGGTCTAAGTTACCTGTAGGTTCATCAGCTATTAAAACCGATGGATTATTAACTATCGCTCTTGCTAAAGATACTCTTTGTTGCTCTCCTCCTGATAACTCATTAGGGAACATTTTATATTTGTGAGATAATCCTACTAAAGATAATACCATAGGCACTCTTCTTCTTATTTCCCTTTGCGATGCCTCTACTACTCTCATTGCAAATGCAACATTTTCATATACATTTAAAGTAGGTATTAATCTAAAATCTTGGAATACCATTCCGATTTTTCTTCTATAATATGGTATCTGTTTTCTGGTTACCTTAGATAACTCTTTATCAGCTACTATAATTTCTCCCATTGTTGGGTCTACTTCTTTTAATAACATTTTTATAAAAGTAGATTTACCTGCACCAGATGGTCCAACTAAGAAAACAAAATCTCCTGAATCTATCTTTATATTTACATTTGATAACGCTTTAACATTGTTATCATATATCTTGGACACGTCCTTAAATTCTATCATAAATAACACCTCTTACAACTTTAACTTTAATAACTAAAAAAACTATACAGCCATTATATCATACTAAAAGTCATAATACCAATATTAAAGGGCTATTTACCTTATTTTACTATATTTTTATTGAAAATCTGTAAATCCTTTTCCTAATACTTCTGTTGATTCATTAACAGTTACAAAAGCATCTGGATCTATTTCTTTTACATCTTTTTTTAAAGCTATAAACTCATTTGAATTTAATACTGTGTATATTATTTTCACATCACTTCCAGTATATCCTCCATGTCCATTAAGCACTGTACATCCTCTATCAATTTTTTTAATTATATGGTTAACTATAGCTTTTTCTTTTGATGTTATTATAAATACCTGCTTACATGTATTAAATCCATCTATAAACTTATCTATAACTAAACCTATTAAAATAACACTAAAGAATCCAAATAATCCTTTGTCTACACCAAATACACTAATTGCTAATATACAAACAAATGAATCTGTAAGTAATACAGATATTCCTATACCAATTGGAGTAAATTTACTAATAATTGAAGCTATAATACTAGTTCCACCAGTAGATGCACCTTGATGAAAAACAATAGCTGCCCCCATTCCTAAAATTATTGATCCGAAGAAACTAGCCAAAAACATATTTTCAGTTAAAACTCCTGGAGTAAAAAACCTTTCAATTATCCACATAAATACTGAAAGCATTATTGTTGCATAAATACTTTTTGCTCCAAAAGATTTACCTAAAACAAGAAATGCTAATATAAAAAGGGAAATATTAAGGACCAAAACAACTATACTAGTATCTAATCCTAATAATTTATTTATTACTAGACCTATACCAGATACCCCTCCTGCTGCTATATCGCTTGGAAAGAAAAAATACTCTAATGCTATTGCTGTTAATGCTGTTCCTATTGTCGTTAATAAATATTCTTTAATCTTTTGCATAACTATCTCCTATCTTTTATTTATTTTTAATCCTCATCTATACCCTTAAATCCTTCTCCCATAACCTCATGAACTTCTCCAACTGTAATAAATGCATTTTTATCAATACTGCTAATATGATTTTTTAGTTTTATAAACTCACTTCTATCCAATACCGTATATAACAAAGATGTATCTTTACCAGTAAAACCACCAACACCCTTTATAAAGGTGCATCCTCTTTCTAAATCATTTAAGATATATTGGCTTATTTCTTTATTTCTATTACTTATTATTGTAATTTCACTCTTAACTTTAAACCCAGCTATTATCTTATCTATAACAACACCATTTACTATAACAGATAATAATCCATACAGCCCTATATTTATACCAAATGTTATTGCCCCTAATAGAGTAACTAAAAAATCTACCATAAGCAATGATTTTCCTATATTAAAATGAAAAAATTTATTTAATATCTTAGCTATTATATCTGTTCCTCCACTTGATGCATTAGCATTAAATACTATTGCCATTCCTGCAGCTGCTATTAACGTACCAAATATAGTGGCTAGCATTAAATCATTTGTTATAGTAAATGGAAAAAACTTTTGCATTACCCACATAGATGTTGATAACAAAAAACTACAATATATGCTTTTAGCACCGAACTTAGGTCCTATTACTATTAATGCAATTACAAATAAAGTAGCATCCATAATAAGCACAAGAGGTCCAATTGATATAAATGGTATATAATGATTTATAACAATTGCTAAACCCGTTATTCCTCCAGCGGCAATATTATTAGGTTCAAAGAAATATACAACTGATATTGCAACTAAAAGTATTCCAATAGTTATTAATAAAAAATCTTTAAAATTATCTTTTCTCATAAAAATACTCCTTACAAATTTAAATTATTTGTATTATTTTCCCTCACTCTACTTTTTTTATCCTAAATGATTTAACACACTTCACCATTATATACCTTTTTTAACAACAAAAAAACTGCGATTTTTTTATCGCAGTTCTAAGTGGTAAAATAGCTGTTTTGTGGTATATATAATCTATCTTTTTAAAGTAATTGCTTGTTTAACTTTGTTAACTATGTCTTGTGCTGTTAAGTTATAAGCCTTTAATAATTCATCAGGCTTACCGCTTTCTCCAAAAGTATCATTAATTCCAACCTTTAAAACTGGTACTGGATATTTTTCAGTAACAACTTCTGAAACTGCAGAACCTAATCCACCAATTACGCTATGCTCCTCAGCAGTTACTATAGCTCCTGTTTCTTTAGCTGCTGCGATAATTAACTCATTATCTAAAGGTTTTATTGTGTGTATATTTATAACCTTAGCATCAATTCCTTCTTGTGCTAAAATTTCTTTCGCTTCTATAGCAGCATCAACCATAATTCCAGTTGCAACTATAGTAACATCTTTACCTTCTGATACTACAACACCTTTTCCTAATTTGAATTCATAAGTGCTTTCATCATTTATTACATTAACTGCAGCTCTTCCTAATCTTACATAGCAAGGTCCATCATATTTAGCTATAGCCTTAATTGCAGCCATAGTTTCAACTGCATCTGCTGGTGAGATAACTACCATATTTGGTATACTTCTCATTAATGATAAATCTTCAACAGTTTGGTGAGATGCACCATCTTCTCCAACTGTTAATCCAGCATGTGTAGCACAAACTTTAACATTTAACTTAGGATAACAGATTGAGTTTCTTATTTGTTCAAAAGCTCTACCTGCTGCAAACATTGCAAATGTACTTACATATGGAATTTTTCCACAAGTTGATAAACCTGCAGCAACTCCCATCATATTTCCTTCAGCAATTCCCATGTTAAAGAATCTTTCTGGTGAAACTGCTTTAAAGTCAGCTGTTTTAGTAGATTTAGATAAATCCGCATCTAACACTACTACATTTTCATTTTCTTTTGCTAATTCTGCTAATGCTTTTCCATATGCTTCTCTTGTAGCGATTTTCTTACTCATTATCTGTCTCCTCCAATCTCAGCTAAAGCTTTTTCACATTGTTCTTTGCTTGGCGCTGTACCATGCCATGCTGCTTCATTTTCCATAAATGATACACCTTTTCCTTTAACAGTTTTACATATAACAACTGTTGGCATACCCTTACATTCTTTTGCTTTTTCTATAGCATCTATTATTTCATCATAGTTATGTCCATCAATAACTAATACATTCCAACCAAAAGCTTCAAACTTCTTATCTATTGGTGATGGATTCATAACATCTTCTATATTCCCATCTATTTGTAGTCCATTAAAATCTACAAAAGCAGTTAAGTTATCTAATTTATAGTGAGCTGCACACATAGAAGCTTCCCATACTTGACCCTCTTCTAATTCACCATCACCTAAAATAGTATATACTCTATATGCTTTGTTATCTATTTTTCCTGCTAAAGCCATTCCTACAGCAGAAGAAATACCTTGGCCTAAAGAACCTGTTGACATATCAATTCCTGGTAAACATTTCATACTTGGATGACCTTGTAATCTTGATCCAAACTTTCTTAAAGTACTTAATTCCTCTACTGGGAAGAATCCTTTTCTCGCTAATGCACTATATAAAACTGGTGCAGCATGACCCTTTGATAATACAAATCTATCTCTATCTGGATTTTTTGGATTACTTGGATCTATGTTCATTTCTTTAAAGAAAAGTGTAGTTACAATATCAGCTGCTGATAAAGATCCACCTGGATGTCCTGATGCTGATTCTGTTAACATTGAAACTATATCTTTTCTGATTAGTTTAGATATTGATTTTAATTCTTCTACATTATTAACCATTTGAAAGCCTCCGTTGTAACAATTTATATTAATATAATTTATTATACTCTATAATTATGTAAATTACCCAGATTTATTTTAACATAAGTATTTCTATTTGTATACACTATTTTAAATTAAAGTATACATTATTGTTTTTAAATTGTATATCACATTTAATATAAATCATAAAATATATTTATTTTTATACTAAAAAAGACAAAGTATCCCTACTTTGTCTTAATAATTAGTTAAATTAAACCTTTAAGCTAGACTTATACTAATAAGTAATGATTTATCTACTTTTTTCATATCAGCATCTGTCATATGGCCTATTTTTTCCTTAAGCCTTTTTTTATCTAGCGTCCTTATCTGCTCTAATAACACAACTGAATCTCTATTTAATCCATACTCTTCTGATGAAATTTCCACATGTGTTGGAAGCTTGGCTTTATTAATTTGAGAAGTTATAGCCGCTACTATTACTGTAGGACTATACTTATTTCCTATATCATTTTGTATTATAATCACTGGTCTAATTCCACCTTGCTCAGAGCCTATAACAGGACTTAAATCTGCATAAAAAATATCCCCTCTTTTTACAACCATAGTCGTCATTAAAAATATCACACTCCGCAAAGCCATTTCTCATATTCATTTATGTCATCAAATTTGTATTTAAGTGACTTTTGTGATGAATTAGCATCATATGCAAGTTCTAAATTAATTTTCGACATCTCTTTATATCCATTTTTCATTAATTCAAAGAACTCACTTGCTTCATTCTCCTCACTATATACTATTAAACTATCTTTAATAAATTTACTACTTTTTTCAAAATCATTTTTAAATTTACGGATTATTATATTATCTATTTTTTTTGACATATTTGACCTCCTAGGAGTTCTCTTCCCTATGTATAAGAAAATTATATTTCAAAATATGTCATTTTGTAAATAGAAATGTCATTATATGAGCAAATTTTATATTTTTTACAATTATTAATCCTTTAAAAGTATATTTTTAATCATTCTTCTATAAAATGATTACTATGTACTTAGATTGTCACTATGGTTAATACAACTAGACTGAACTAAATACTACAATGGCCAAATTTTCTTTGTATCATTCATCTATATTTAATCATTTGTTCAATTTAACTCTTACTATTTTTATAACTTATATGATGAATACTGAATTTACATTCAGCATTCATCTAATAATTTTAATAATACTTAGTTAAATAAGTCGTCATCAACTTCTTTAACAATTTTAAAATCTTCATAAATTATTCGTACTGAGTCGTTACCATCTTTATCATAAATTACAATTCCAATAGGTGTCTTAGTTTTTTTATTTATAAAAATCCTAGCACTATTAAAATGTTCATTGTTCAAAAATAACTCTGTATCCACTTGTATATATATTTTATCTCCCCACTCTTCTTGTCCCTCTTTTATAGAATCACTCTTTAGTGGATAAGATAATATCTTATTCATAAATGCCATTGAATGAAGTATGTCCATATCACTTTCAATCACATATTCACCAGTAGATGAATTATCCCTTACATGAATTCCATCTGACTTATAAAGCTTAACTTTGTCATCATCGAATTCTACCCTTACTCCCTCTTCTTTTGAATAATATTGAACTGTACTCTCTCGTTCTTCTCCTTTGCTGTTCTTAACTATGTACTCAACTTTTGTTTCATAACATTTAATATTTTTTAAATCCCTAATTATATCCTCATTGCTTGGTGAAAGTATTCCCCTAAAAATAACAACAAGAAAAATAGATATAAAGGGTATGATTAGTAATAATGTTATAATAATTTTTTTCTTCATATATCCTCCCATAAGCACTATTTCATTATTACTAATATTAAACAACTATAGATTTTATTCATATTTTATTATTAAGTTGCTTAAAAAAATATTATTTATGTTATTCATTACTATATAAATATTATGTAGGTTGGTGCGATTCTAGTACTACAAATGCAATTGCGCAAGTTCTATTATGGGAAATAGAAACATTAAATATATAATTATCAACTTTTATTAGCTCTTTTACTTTATCAGATACTTGTACTATTGGCTTTCCTAGTTCATCTCTAAAAACTTCTATATCATTAAAGGTAAACCCTCTCATACCTGTTCCTACAGCTTTACTTACTGCTTCCTTTACAGCAAAATTTCCAGCTACACTCTCAACTCTAAGCGTACCCTTATTTAATTCATCAAGTTCTCTTTTAGTAAATATCTTTTTTAAAAACATTGGTGTATTGTTTATTGCCTTCTCAATTCTCTCTATTTCTATTATGTCTGTTCCAATTCCCAATATCATAAAATCACCTCTTTTGTTAAACTATATATCTATAAGAATAACTTAATTATCCTCTGTAAATATCCCTTATGTAAATATAATTTTAAAAACTAAAATTCAGCAGCACACAAATCTGAATATTCACCAACAATATCAACTAAATGAATAGGTGAAACTAAATTATTAAATAACAATAATAATATATCATCAGCTTTCTTCTCTTCGCTAGCTACTAAGCTTACAGAGTCTCTTTCTAAATTTGTTATTTCTCCATTATTAAAATCTTGTCTTTCGATTTCAATTCCAAATGCTTGTCTATTTCTTATGCTCTTTTCAGTAATTCTATAGATATATTTAACTTCTTTCTCATTAATATTTACTATTTTACTTAATGTTTTATTTATCTTCATAATACCCTTACCCCTCTACATATTATTTAATAATAAAACAATACCATACATTGAATTAAAATTATGTCAAATGGTGGTGCTGTACAAAATAAAATTTCCCTTAGCTTTCAACATAATTGTAATTTATTACACTTTTTTCAGTTAATATTATAACTTTACTTACTAATAATATTATTTAATACATTAAAATAAGTGTCGAAAACTATCCTACCATGGAAAATTTTATTAAAAAAATAGAGATTGTTTCTTAACAACCTCTATATAACAATTTACTCTTCGCCACTAACTTCGTTATTCTCCCTAACTTCTCTTCTATTTCCAACAAATTTGAAGTCTTCAGCAACAACTTCCGCTATATATTTTTTATTCCCTTGTTTATCTTCATAACTTCCTGTTTTTAATCTACCACTTAAGCTAATATAACTACCTCTAGTCATATACTTACAAACAACTTCTGCTTTTCTTCCCCATATAGTTACTGGAATTAAGTCCGCCTTTCTAGTTCCATCAGCAGATTTAAAGTTTCTATCTACTGCTATTATGAACCTTGTAAAAACTTTTTCACCATTATCTATAGTTTTTAGTTCAGGGTCCTTTATAAGTTTTCCTAATAATACTATTTTATTCATTTAATTGCACCTCCTGAATATCTCACCTTTGAGTATAACCACTTCAAATTTTTCTATTCATGGAAATTTTATTATAACTATAAATTATAGAAATATATGTTTGAAATTATTACAATTAAACAAATTTATATATTAAAATCATAGAAAATATAATTAATTTAACAGATTAGTTTTTCTTATAACTATAACTGAATTAATCTCTCCTCCAAGAATCAAAATTATTGAAGTAAGATATAACCATGTTATTAATATAATAACTGCACCTAAACCACCATATATTTTAGAATAATTACTAAAATTATTTATATAAAATGAAAAACCTAAAGAAACAATTAACCATCCTACTGTACATGAAATAGCCCCTGGTATAACTTCTTTCCACCTAAGTCTTTTTGAAGGAGTATATCTATATATACTTGCAAAAATCAATATCATCATAAATACAACAAGTACATATCTAAGAAAATTCCACACTTTGTATACCACACTTGGAAATGGTAAATATGATGCCAATAACTCTCCTATTAGGCGTCCAAATACTAGCATTACTAATGTTAACATTATTACAAAAGCTAATGCAAATGTACATATAATTGCTATAAAAGCTCTTCTAATAAATGATCTATTTTCATTTAATCCATATGCCTTATTTATTCCTTTAATCACAGCCCTAAAAGCTGAAGATGCAGACCAAACTACCAATAATAAAGAAGCTCCTAATAATCCAGTATTTTGTTTTTCAATAACTTCTATAATTACATTATAAATAAGTTCAAATGCACTAGTTGGCAATATAGCTCTTAATGCCCCTAATACTTCCATGGAATCTAAATTACTAAATCCAACTAATGTTAATAAGAAAATTAAAAAAGGGAAAAATGATAATATTAAATAATATGCTAATTGAGCTGCCAAAGCAAAAATATCATCATCTCTTATTTTAACTATGAAATAAATTATAAAATCAAATAATCCCTTTTTTCTTACCACCTCTTTTTTAGACATAATATCACCATATTTCCTTTCTAATATATAATATATCCCTTATTATATACATAATTACTATTTTTTACAGCTAAATTTATACTCTTCTACTTCCCATTCCTTAGGTAGAATAAATTTATATTTAGGACTTTTATATCTTCTATCTATTAATAATACTCTTCCTTTATCATTCTCTGTTCTTATTACTCTTCCTGCTGATTGAAGAACTTTATTTATTCCTGGATAAGTATAAGAATAATCAAACCCATTTTCTTTAAAGTATTCTGATATTATATTATTTTCAATAGAAACCATAGGAAATCCAACGCCTACTATTATAGCTCCAATCAATTTATCACCTGGTAAATCTACCCCTTCTGAAAACATCCCACCTACAACTGTAAATCCAATTATATTAGCATCTTCATTAAAAGCTTTTAAAAACTCCTCTTTCTTTATTTCCGACAAATTTTCCTCTTGTATCAAGGTTCCTTCTTCTCCATATATATCTATATATCTTGAATATACCTTATATAAATATTCAAAGGAAGGTAAAAACACCATATAATTACCTTTTTTTTCATTAATAAACTTATATATAATATTACATAATATATCAATATTCTTTTCTCTATTAACATATCTCATATCTAGAGGATATACATAAGTTGATAAGTTTTCTCTATTAAATGGTGAATCGAATCTTAATTTAAAACTTTCTTCATCTCCTCCTATTAAATCAACATAATACTTTATAGGAGATAAAGTAGCAGAAAATATAATACTCGAATAGGTATTTTTAATGACTTTCCTTAAATTTTTAGCAGGGTTAATACAAAATATTTTTATACTAAATTCACTTTTATCACTTTTTAAAATAGTTGTATATTCTTTATCATATAATTCACTTGCTGAAATAAAATTTCTTGCTTCATAATAAAACTCTAGTACTTCTTCATATCCTTCTGTTCCCTTACTTTTTACTAAGTAATTATCAGCTTCATTAATAAATGCCCTCAATAGCTTTATTAATTCTTTGTATTCCTCATTATGATATTTAAATTTTTTATTTATTTCCTCTAATTCTCTTCTTATATGTATCATTTCTTTATTTATAGAATTAGAAATTTTATACAACTTCGGTACTTTTCCTTTTATAATCTTATTAACACCCATTACTTTACTTTTCTGCAAAGTGCAACTATACATTTCTCTAGCCCTATTAACAAGATTATGGGCTTCATCTATTAATAATATATTTTCTTCATTTCTATCCTCAAATATTCCTTTTAGCTTTACTCTGGGGTCAAAAGCATAGTTGTAATCACAAATAACTCCATCACACCAATTACTTAAATCTAAAGAAAGCTCGAAAGGACATACCTTATACTTATTAGCATATTCAATTATTTCTTCTCTAAAAAATATATTATTGCTTTTTATTAAACTATTTATTACATCATTTATTTTTGTAAAGTAATCTTTTGCATAAACACAATCATCTGGATTACATTTTACTTCATTATTAAGACATATTTTTTCTTTTGCAGTAATAGTAACTACTTTAAACTTTAAATTATTTTTAAATAATTTAATATATGCCTCTTCTGCTACAGTTCTAGTTATTGTTTTAGCCGTTAAATATACTATCTTTTCTCCCATTCCTTCTCCTATTGCCTTTATAGCCGGAAAAATGGTGGATATAGTTTTTCCTATTCCTGTAGGAGCTTGTGCAAATAATATTCCTTTTTTTCTTATGCTACTATAACAGCTTACTGCTAGTTCTCTTTGTCCTTTTCTATATGAGTTAAAGGGAAATTGTAACTCTTTTATACTTTTATCCCTCTCTACTTTAAATGATTCTTTTAAAGTTAATGTCTCTAAATATTTATTTATCAATTCATGTACAAAATCCTCTAATTCTTTTAAGCTATAAACATGATCAAAAGATCTAACCTGATCTGTATTTATATTAAAATAACTCAATCTTATAGTTATATTTTCTATATTATTATCTATACAATAAATATAACCATAAAACTTTCCCTGAGCCCAATGAAGTAAATTATAATCCTCATATAAATAACTTAAATCCATATAAGTTGACTTTATCTCTTCTATAATTATATTTCCATTTTCATTTATAATTCCATCAGCCCTACCATCAACTAGTAAAATTATATCATCCTTATGAAATTCATGTTTCATTCTTACTTCTTTTTCATAATTCTCATATATTAATTCATTATCTTTTTGAAGTTTTCCATGAGCAATTGTTCCATCTACAGCACGACCTCTAGATACAAATCTATCATCTAAACTTCCGGTTTTTAATACATATTCTACTATCCCTCTAACCGATTCTCTAAATAGTAATTTCTCCTTCATAATCATTCCTCTCTTACATTACTATTTTATTATAACAAAAAAGCTACCAATTAAATCGGTAGCTTAAAATTATGAGTGATATTCTTTTACTATTTTTTGAACTAATTTTTTAATAGCGCTAGCTTGAGCTATTAAAGATAATACTATAACAAAAGTTCTGATACTATTTTCGTCCTTATCATCTAAATCGAATTCTTTAATGATTAAATCTAATTTTTCATCATTTATTGCTGTAGCATTTAAGTTTTTATCAAAACTTTCTTCTTGAATTTCAAAAAATAATTTATATGCACTTTCCCAATCTATAATATCATCTGTTCTATCATTTATCTCATTAAAAGCTAAACTGAACACTTTTTTAATTTCCTCTGTTGTAAGTATCGGTCTCATATAACTTAATAACACAAGTTGAACTAAATGTATCTTAGTATAACCTCTCTTCTTACCATCTTCAGGTTTACTAATAACTTCACTTTTTATATAATTTTGAACTATATTATTAGTATATTTATCTTCAACGAATTTATCATTTAAAAAATCTATTACTTGAGATAAAAAAAGATCATATTTCGGTAGCTCTTCATAAGGTATCATTGATGTATTAGATATCTCTTCTGCAATTTTTTTTATATATTTATTATCAATTTTATTAACCATATTATTTCACCTCATTTTTCTTCTATAATTCAATATTTATATTATATAGTAACTATAAACTTGTTACAAGTTATTTTTATCTATCTTATATGTTATTTTTTTTGTTAATATAATATTAATTTTTAACATCTCTTAATAAAACTATACTTACAAATTCAACTTTTTTACTTTTTTTTCTTTTTTTATTTTTATATATTTAATATTTTTAAACTTGTCCACCGTAATTCTACAATATTGGTGGACAATATATGTCTTATTATGTTTATTTTGTCATTTATTTTATAAAAGGTTATTGACTTTTCAAAAATATGGTAGTATAGTTTATTTATGAATTAATTTAAAGAGAATTTTGTAATTAAAACTTTTTTTTAAAGTTTATTATTGACTTTTAATTACATATCTGCTAATATTAATCTGCTAAATGTCGAAACTTGTTTTAAGGAGGAATTTTAAATGAAATCAACTGGAGTTGTAAGAAGAGTAGATGAATTAGGAAGAATTGTTATTCCAATAGAATTAAGAAGAACTTTAGACATCGCTGAAAAAGATGCTTTAGAAATATACGTAGATGGTGAGCAAATCATATTAAAGAAATATGAACCAGCTTGTATCTTCTGTGGTGATGCTAGAGATGTTGTTAACTATAAAGGTAAAAACATCTGCAAGAACTGCATGGAAGAATTAAAAGTTGGAAAGTAATTAATTATTACTATACATAATTTTATCAAAGAAATTAGAGAGGTGCCTTTTGGTACCCTCTCTTTTTAATTTATAAATTAATTGCTATCTTATAAACTTCTTTTTTAGGCATTTCTCTTTCTTTTGCAACCATCTTTATAGCCTCTTTTTTATCTACTCCATCATTAATTAAATTCATTAAGTGCTGTTCTACTGTTATTCCACTAAGCTCTTGTTCTTTTTCAGCTCTAAACTCACTTTCACTTTTACCTGAAATAACTAATACAAATTCTCCTCTTGGCTTATTATCTAAAAACCAATTATAAGCTTCTCCAATAGTTCCTCTATATATATCTTCATGTAATTTTGTTAACTCTCTGCAAACTGCTATATTTCTATCACCTAATGTTTTCTTTAAATAATCTAAAGTATCTACAAGCCTATGAGGTGATTCATAAAAAATTAATGTTTCCTTTTTATCTTTGATTTCTTCTGCTAATATTTTTCTTTCTTTAGTTTCTCTTGGAATAAACCCTCTAAAAATAAACTTCGTTGTATCTAAACCTGAATAAACTAAAGCTGTTGTTATAGCAGTGGCTCCTGGTAATACTTCAAATGATATATTATTTTCTATACATTTTCTAACTACGACGCTTCCTGGATCTGATATTCCCGGTGTACCTGCATCTGTAACTATAGCTATATTCTTCCCTGCTTCAAGCTTAGATAATATTTCATCACTTTTTCCTTGTTCATTATGTTGATGATAACTAAAAAGAGGTTTCTTTATATTAAAATGATTTAATAGTTTTAAACTTTGTCTTGTATCTTCAGCTGCAATTTCATCTACACTTTCTAATACTTCTAATGCTCTTAGTGTTATATCTTTTAAATTGCCTATTGGTGTCGGTACTAAATATACTTTTCCATGTTCCATATAATTACTTCCTTCCATAAATACGATCTATCTCTTCACTATAGTTTCCATTATCATCATATACATATAGTGTTTCTTCCCATTTTAAAAATGCCCCACCGTCTCTTTGGCCCTCTACTAAAACTATATTAGGTGCTTTTTTAGTATTAGGCTGAACCATTCTAACTCTTTTTGGCTCTATTTTATATTTTCTCATAAGCCCGAAAATATCGGCTAATCTTTCTGGTCTATGTACTATAAACATTCTACCATTATCTTTAAGCAATCTTCTAGCAGCTATAATTACATCCTCTAATGTACACATTACTTCATGTCTAGCTATTGCTAATTTATCATCTGGATTAACTATTCCTGCATTATTTAACTTATATGGTGGATTAACAGTTAATACATCAAATTTACCTAAAGAATCTAATAGTGCTTTATCTTTTAAGTCACCATGAACAAATTTAACTATATCTGTAGTATCATTAAGTAAAGAACTTCTATTAGCCATTTCAACCATATCTTCTTGTATTTCTATACCTATAACTTCCTTAGGTGAATACTTACCATAAGCTAAAAATGGAACTATTCCTGTTCCTGTGCATAAATCAATAACTCTATGTTTATTCTTTATATTTGCAAAATGTGATAATAAAACTGCATCTACGCCAAATCTAAACCCTTGTTGTTTTTGAATTAACTTTAATCCTTTTAGCTGTAAATCATCAACACTTTCATCAACATTTATCTTAATGTCCATAAAACACTCCTTAACCAAATTGTAAACTAAGTACTTTTATTATACATATTATACACAAAAAAGACTAGGATTAATAATCCTAGCCTCTAAATCCAAATTATAATACTCTTCTTGCAGTGTAGAATTTATATACGCTTGAAACTTTAACTACATCACCAGTACTTGGTGCGTGTATCATTTGTCCTCCGCCTACATATATACCAACATGTCCAGTATGAGGGAAAACTAAATCCCCTGGCTGTAAATCTTCATAAGCTACAGGTACTCCTACATTTATTTGATCATATGTTGTTCTTGGTAAGCTCACTCCAGCTGCATTTTTAAATACATATTGAGTGAATCCTGAACAGTCAAATCCACTTGGAGTTGTCCCACCCCATAGATAAGGTGTTCCCAAGAATTGATATGCATAATCAACTATTGCATTACCTGTTGCTGATACTGTTGAGTCACCTCTATTTGGTTTACTAGCAGAATTTGCTGCATTTATAGCTGCTTGAAGTTGAGAAACCTTATCTTTTGCAGCTTCTATCTTAGCATTTACTTCTTCTTTAACTATATTACTCTTAAGCTGACCATCTCTAATACTTCTTAATTGGCTAATTGCACTGTTTAAATCATCTATTGAGCTTGAAGAATTCTCTATAACAGAAAATTGAGCTTGTACCAATGTTCTTTCTGAAACAGCTAAGAATTCTCTTTCAAATTCCTCTTGTTCAGCTTGTACTTGTGCAACTAATTCCTCTTGTTCAGCTTTTTTAGCTTCAAATTCACTTAAAGATTTTTCAGTTTCTTCATTTACCTTCGTAAGTTCTTTATCTTTTTCATCTAAAGATGTAATCTTATCATTAAGAGAATCTTGCTTGTCCTCTAATTCTTTAACCATCTTTTTATCTATGTTCACTAATCTGCTAGTTGATTCAATCTTACTAATTAAATCATTAAAACTATCAGCGCTAAATAACAACATTATGTAGCTACTTTGTCCACCTGATTTGTATAACTCTCTAATTCTCTTACCTAAAAGTTCTTCAGTCTTAGCGATTTCCTCTTTAGCAGTTTCAATTTCTTTTTGTGTATTTTCTACTTCAACCTTTATTTGTTCCATTTGAGCATTATTTGACTCAATTGTTTGAACTAAAGGTTCTATTTGTTCATTTAAACTATATATTTGATCGTTTATATCCTCTATCTTCTTTGTTAATTCATCATATTTCTGCTGATTTTCTATTACTTCTTGATTTGGTGTAGCAAAGGCAGGCATTGCTGAAGTAATAACCAGAAATGCAGCTAATGTAGCTGATATTATCTTTTTCTTCATAATTATCCGTAAGGTCTCTGACCTTCCCCCTCTCCTTTGTTTTCTCTACCATTATATCACTTATGGAAACTTTGGACAATGGTAAATTTTAAAAATAGGCATTTTGCTTAATGTAAATGTATACTCATTTTTATTTTACTGGAAAATAAATACCCTTTTTTAACCATATTAATAATTATTTTCTTATATTTGAATTTTAATATGCGAATAATAATTATTACTTACTTTCTAATTTTCTTATTTAATATGTATTGAGTAGTAGATAATAAAGCTATACATATAACGAATATAGTAACTACTGTTTTACTAACATTTCCTGAAATAAAAGATATAGCAGAACAAACTAAGCCTATTCCCCCTATTGCTATATTAGTATATCCACTAACTTTCATTGCTTTAACTTCTTTATAAACTTCTTTGTCACTAGTATCCATACTTTTTATATATTTATTGTTTAATAAAAATGCTCCTAACAATATAAAGCCTAAACTCCCTAGAAACATTACTAAAGTTGTAATATTCATATTCTCACCTCACAAAAATATTTACAATATAAAATTATAGCACATTATTTATAAATATGATTTATCAACTAAACAAAATATTAAAATATATTTTACTAAAAGTATTGACATAATTATAAATTGCTCATATAATATTAAATGTACTTCGGGGTGTGGCGCAGATGGGAGCGCGCGTGGTTTGGGACCATGAGGTCGCAGGTTCGATCCCTGTCACCCCGACCAAAGAGATAGGTTTTGATCTATCTCTTTTTTGTTATGTAAAATTATATTTAGGAGATGATTATTTGAATAATATAAAAGCTGCTATATTTGATTTAGATGGAACTCTCGTTGATTCTATGTGGGTATGGCAACAAATAGATATAGATTATTTATCAGAAAAAGGACATGCTGTTCCAAATAACTTAAATGATGAAATTACCCATTTAAGCTTTTCTCAAACAGCTGAATACTTCAAAAATAGATTCTCAATTGAAGATTCAATTGAAGATATAATGAAAACTTGGAACACTATGGCCTATAATCATTATAAAAATAATGTAAAACTAAAGCCAGGTGCTCTTAATTATTTAAAAAAATTAAAAGAATCAGGAATAAAAATAGGACTAGCTACTAGTAATTCAATTCCTTTATTAACTGCAACTTTAAAAAACAACAATGCTTTTGATTTATTTGATGCTATTACAGTTACAGATGAAGTAAAAAAAAGCAAAAGCAATCCAGACATATATTTATTAGCTGCTAAGAAGCTAGGAGTTAATCCTTCTGAATGCATGGTATATGAAGATATAATAGCTGCTGTTGAAGGTGTAAAGTTAGCTGGCATGAAAGTTACTGGTGTGTATGATGAACACGCTAAACATCAAATAGAACTGTTAAAAAAAGAATGTGATAATTACATATATAGTTATGAAGAATTACTATAATTATTAAATAAAAGTTTAATAATTGTAAAAATCACATGTATGGTCAAATTACCTATACATGTGATTTTTATTATAAATTTTACTTACATCTTATATTAAGATTAAAATCTCTTAACATCATATTTAGCTTCAAGTTCTTTTATTAAATCTAAATATTTCTTTTCTTGATTTTCTTGAATTAACTTTTGAATAATTTGATTTTTAACGTCAGCAAATTCTGAAGTTTTTGGTTCATTCTTTGCATCAACTTTAATTAAATGATATCCAAATTGAGTTTTAACTGGTTCACTCACTTTTTCTAACTCTAATTCAAAAGCAGCTTCTTCAAATTCTGGAACCATCATTCCTCTACCAAATACTCCAAGATTTCCACCTTGTTCTTTAGACGGACATGTAGAATATTGTTTTGCAGCTTCTTCAAAAGATAATTCTCCATTTTCTATCTTATTCTTAACATCAGAACATAATTCTTCATTATCAACTAATATATGCTTTGCAGATACTGTTGCTGGTTGTTCAAATTCATTTTTATGCTCATCATAGTATTTCTTAGCATCCTCATCAGTAACTGTTACCTCAGCTAATACTTTATTAATTGTTAATTGTGTAAGTAAATCTTTCTCAAGTTGAGCTAAATTTGCTTTATATTCTTCTGTCTCATTTATTTTCATTTCAGTGCCTAATTTGTGCATTAAATCAAATGAGATCATTTGCTCTAATAATTGCTTTTTCCCCATTTCAGAATTGAACATTCCTCTTTTATCTGCTGGATATCTCATTATTATTGCATTTAAATCATTTTCTGTTATTTCAACACCTGAAATAGTAGCTAAAACTTTGTTTTCCATGTAAATTTCTCCTTTTTTATATATGATGTATATAATTATAACAGATTTTTACCAATGTATATAGTTACAATTATTTTATTGATTATATTTTTTAATTATTATATAATAATTATTATTAAATAAATTTAGGAGGTCAATATGGTAGAAATTAATTCTTTAGTTCCTGATTTTTCATTAATGGGTTCTGATGATAAGGAACATAAATTAAGTCAATATAGAGGTAAGAAGGTAATACTTTATTTCTATCCAAGAGATAATACTCCTGGTTGCTCAACTGAAGCATGTGACTTTAGGGATAATAGTAATAGCTTTGCTGACAAAAATGCAATTGTTATAGGTATAAGTAGAGACTCATTAAAATCTCATGCTAAATTTATTGAAAAATTTAATCTTCCTTTCGTACTTTTAAGTGATGAAAATGAAGAAGTTTGTAATTTATTCAATGTTATTAAAGAAAAGAATATGTATGGGAAAAAAGTTATGGGTATAGAAAGAAGTACCTTTATAATTAATGAAGAAGGTATTCTTGTTAAGGAATATAGAAAAGTTAAAGTTAAAGAACATGTTAATACAATTCTTGAAGATTTAAATTCATTATAAAAACCAATTTAAATTTAAACTTGGCCTCGTTAGTTTATGTGAAACAAGATTTTACATTTTAAACTAGCGAGGTTATTTTTTTAATATTTAATTATAAATTTATTCATATTTCATTTATGTAAAGATATTTTTTAATATAAAATAAAAAGCACTAACATAAGTTAGTGCTTTTCCTGGTGGCTCGACCAGGAATCGAACCAGGGACACGAGGATTTTCAGTCCTCTGCTCTACCGACTGAGCTATCGAGCCACATTACCTGGCAACGTTCTACTCTCCCACACAGTCTCCCGTGCAGTACCATCGACG
>ERZ791879.118-NODE-118-length-88666-cov-31.858009_pt1 | contig 88666 bp, 89 predicted proteins | sample MGYA00510162_ERZ791879 | MGnify/ENA primary metagenome ERZ791879 (study PRJEB30046, sample SAMN00792113) | human gut metagenome | study: EMG produced TPA metagenomics assembly of the A metagenome-wide association study of gut microbiota in type 2... | reverse complement strand
CTTCGTAAGGCCGCTGAGCGAAAAGAGCTTCGATGATGGCTTCATCGGTGATTTCAGGCATAATCTCAGGCATAGTGCTGACGCAGTTCATATTTTTCATAGCAGTTCCTCCATTTTATCTTCCAGATTTTTCAGGTAATCTCTCAGCTTCTGAATTGTTCGCTCTACGGATGCACGGTTCTCTGCATCGGACAGAATATCGGGATATTCCCGGAAAACACTTTCCCAGCGGCGCATCATACTGTTGGCGGCTCCCGATACCTCGCAAAGCATCGCTGTACCATCGGCAAGTCGTTTGGGTACATAACGGCTGTTTGCGATTTCAAGAATCTGCTGACGGTCAACTTTCAACGGTTCATTCTCCTTTTGTGGAAAGATCAGCTCGGATGGAGCAGGAGTGGACGTTGGTTCTTCGTCAGGCGCTTCTTCATCGGATGTACTGACATCGGGCAGCGGTGCGGCTACGGCTGGGGGAGCTTTCAGCTTTTGTGCAGGCGGCTTTGATGGCTTCTGCTCTTTTGATTTGCAGATCTCTGCCACCAGAGCCGGACGTTCTTCGGGAGGGGCGCGGGCAACGGATGCAATCTCGGCGGCGGTCGGCTTGACCTCGCCGGAAAGCACTTTCTGCCGTGTGCCGGGAACAGCTTCTTCGGCAGCGTCCAAACCTTTAGCATAATGTTCGGCTTCAATCACATACGTTCTTCCTACACCGCTTTCCGCAGCGACTTTATAACAGGTTTTGGGTGCGCCGATCAGGTTACGCTTTCCGTAACCTGATTTTGCAGCAGGACTTTTTCTATCACCGCCGTTGGCGCATTTCTCAGCTTCATACTGCTTACCGATAAGGTACTTCTTCTGTTCCGGGGTAAGGTTGCGTCGCCCTAGCTGGTTTTTGCAGATCCAGATAATTGCTTCATAGCGGCTTGCAAAATCTTTCTCGTGGACGGTGAAAGGGATCTCCGGGTGCTTCTTGGCGATGGTGTAGCGGTTGTGCCCATCCACGATCAAGCCCTGCCATACGATGATGGGATTGATGATACGGCCATCCCGCAGGATGTTGGCTTCAAGCTGGTTCAGCTCCTCAAAGGTCAGCGGCGGGATCTTGCCCTGAAACTCCGGGTCGATCTTAAGCGCATTCAGATTCATCATCAAACCGTCCCTTCTTAAAGTAGGTGGATTTCGGGCTGCTAGGCTGGATGTAGTAGTCGTAGCCGAAGTTGGTCTGGCAGTAGGTGCAAGGCTCCTTGGTGAGCTGATAGGGGTCTGCACGGCGGACACGGATGCCACGCGTGTTCCGAAAGGCATTCAGGCAGCGGGGACAGAGGGTGGTCAGGGTCGATTCGTCGGTCTTGTGGGTAAAAGTACGGCTCATAATCAATACCTCCGTGTCATCAAAATGAATATTCGGTATGGAAAAAGCCCACTGCCTTGATTCGAAAGAATCCCGGTGGTGGGCTTTGAAGTTTTTGTTTTAAGTGTCCCACCCTATTTGTCCTCGACGCCCGGTGGGGGTTGGAATACACCTCGGTGAGGGGGACTGCACCCTTCCTCTCATTGGCTTTTCAGCCACCCCGCCTTCTTTATGGCCGGGCCGCGAATTACGGAAGTTTCATTGTTTTGTCCGAGGGAATGATATTCAGTTTTCAAGGTACGTCTTACAGCTTCGGGCTTCTCCCCATCTGGGGTGTTGCCCTTGCTGTGACCATAGTGTACCTGAAAACTGAATGCTTTTTTAGGAGGTCGTACCTCCGGTTTTTTGGCTTAAAAAACCGGAAGTGATGCTTCCGGTTTTGGCACAAAAATAACGTTGAGTCGATGTTTCGTTTTTGCAAAAAATACGATAAAATTGAAATTTTTCAAAAAAGTTTTTTGAGCACAAAAACAAAAAACGCCCCTCTGAACAAGCAGCGCAATGCTGCCTGCCCGGAGGGGCGCAATTTTATATAGAGTTAAAGTTCTTCAGCGATTGCAGACAGTTTCTGCATAATACGCTGCAATTTCAAACGGAGCTTTTGATTTGTCAAACGCTTTTGCTGCAACTTGTTTCGTAAGCTTTCTTCTTGGTCAGATAACGACTTTCCCATAATCAAATGATCCAGTGTTACATCAAAAAATGCAGCGATCTCGATGAAAAGGTCAATAGAAGGAATATACTCCCCACTCTCAAGACTGCGGAGGTGGCGGTCGCTGACATTCAAGCGGACGGCCAGTTCTTCCTGCGTCAGGTAGCGCTCTCTGCGCAGCTTTTGAATACGCTTTCCGGTGTTGAACTGATCATAATACATCATATGCCAGCCCTCCGACCAAGCAGGTAGGCAGCCACAAGCTGCGCCACAAGGTCAGAGCGCAAAGATACAGTCGGCGGGTCAGATTCTGTTTGCCGGGACTTGGTTTGTACTCGATGATTCTCCTTTTCATGTTTTTGTCCTTTCGTTTTCAATGGTGGAAGGCGGGCAGAGCGCAAAAAGCGCAGTGCATCTTTAATAACAGAGAAAAATCTCTATGTTATAGGGCAAGAAGAAAAACGTCAGGGCTATAATGCAGGCATTGATAAATAGCAGCGGCTTCGTACAATGCTGGTGCATTTCCAATAGGGTACATAAACCGATGTCAATGTGTTATTTATCGGATTTCCTGATCGATTGCAGTGAAAATCGAGGCGTTAAAAAAATCTACAAGCGTAATTCCAAGGCCATCACACAATTTTTTGACGGTTGGAACGGTGACGCTCTGTTGAGAGGAATCAAGCATACTGTAAACGGTGGACGGAGTGACACCGGAACGGACAGCAAGGGCATTGGGACTTATGTTGCGTTCCTCGCAAAGCTCTTTGAAACGTAATGCAACGGCATCTTTTACTTTTGTATCTTCATCGGTCGCTAATATCATATGTCTGTTCTCCTTTTTTTGTAGATATTAGCGGAAATAGGTTGTTTTTGTGTACGGCGCGCCGTATATTCAAGAATGATGTTCCCGAAATTTTGCCACGAAAATCAACCGACAGAAAGGCAAGAAAAGGTATCCTCCATTTGGTTAATGGAAGGAGATGTTCAATAAGCTACGTTTTATCGAAAGTTTTGCGAATGTTTGACCACAAATCGCCCCTTAAAAGTTTTCGAAAATACGATTTATTTCTCGTCGTTTGCGTGTCATATCAGAGTGAACATATTTTTTTAACGTGACTGCAGCATCTGCATGACCCAACAGTTCGCTCAAGGTTTTAATGTCGCAATGTGCCTGCAAGCAGGTCGTTGCAAAGGTGTGGCGAAGCGCATGAGGATGCGCCTGATGGACACTGGCTTTTTTCAGATAGCCATAAATGCTCTTACGGTAGCATCGAGGTTCGACTGGCTTTTCCTCATTGCCAGAAAGAAACCAAGTTCCGCTGCTGAAATCTTCCGACAGCTTCTTCAGAACACGAAGCAGCGATTTTGGAATGGGAATCTCACGATGGGAGTTTTGGGTCTTAGGGGATTGAACAACGACTTTTGTGTGGCCATTTCCACAAGAAATCCGAGTCACTGTCCGTTGGATCGTCACAGTTCCTGCCGATAAATCAAAATCGCCCCATTTCAATCCGCAAATCTCGCCGATACGCAGCCCCAACTGAAAACCAAGCAGTAGACCTATTTTCCGGGGCGTAGGAGAATCCATCACGAACGACTGTAATTTCTTTTGTTCTTCTATGGTAAACGGCAGCAGCACTTTGGAGGATTTTTGCGGCAGCTTTACCGTGATCTCTAAAGGACGAACGAGATGAAAATGCGCTGCATACTTGCAGATGCGCCGCAGCATCGACAAGCACTCCTGTGCCATGGTTGCCCCTAAAGGCTTTTGCAGGCCGTTGACTGGTGTTATCACTGCCAAGAGTCCTTGCTCCAGAATTTTTTCGCTTAATGCACTCACTTTGAAATCCCCGAAAACAGGCTGGAGATAATGTCGTAGAGTATACTGATAGTGTGCGAAAGTCGATTCTTTTACACCCTGTCGGACAGAATACAACCATTGCTCTGAAATTTCCGAAAAAGTAATATCGGTGCTGTTCAGGTTATAAATGCCGTACTCTGCTTTCTTGCGGGCAGAGATTTCCCTTACTTCGGTATAAGTCGCCCCATATACATAGCCCCAGCAGGGCTTTCCGTCCGCAGAACGGCCTTTGATATATCGACCCTCCCACCGTCCATCGCTTCGCTTTCGGATGTTTTCACCGCGTCTTGCCATATAAAGCCTCCTGCTGACACCTTATTGACCACTAATGATTTGAAAATTGAAGTTGTGGCTGATTATCTGAACAAATTGGACAACAAATCACAAAAAGATTGACTATATCGCTGAAAATTCTCCGGGGGGGGGTACAAAATGATGCCGAACCCTCTTTACTCAATGGTAATTCAATGGTAAAATAGAATGGTTAAAATAACAAGATTTGTCAAACACATGGTATCTTCCATTAACCAAATGAGAGATACCCCTTTATGCGGGAAGGGGTGAACAAGGTGACATTGCGCCTGTTTGAGCACAACGAAAAAGCATATCATGCGGCAGTTCGGATGATGGAGCAGTACGGCAAGGCTGCCATTGTTCATCCCACCGGCACCGGAAAGAGCTACATTGCGTTCAAGCTGATCGAGGACAACCCGGAGAAGGTCGTGATCTGGCTTTCTCCCAGTGAATACATTTTCAAAACCCAGTTGGAAAGCTTGAAAAAGAACGACCCGGGCTTTCCATTGTCAAATGTTCACTTTTATACCTATGCCAAACTGATGTGCTGTACACAGGCGCAGCTGGAGAAAATTGCAGCGCAGAAGCCTGCCTATATTATACTCGATGAATTCCACCGTGCCGGTGCGGAATGCTGGGGCGAAAGCACGGTGGCTTTATTAAAGTTATGCCCGGAGGCAAAGCTTCTGGGGCTGACGGCAACAAACATCCGGTATCTGGATAATAACCGTGACATGGCCGAAGAACTCTTTGATGGGCATACGGCGAGCGACATGACCCTTGGCGAAGCAGTCGTCAGGGGCATTTTGCCTGCCCCGAAATATGTGACCACTGTTTATCAATACCAGAAAACGCTTGCAAAGTATCAGGCACGAGTGGACAACCTGCGGGCACCGGGCATTCAGGATGTGAATCAGAAATATCTGGACGCACTGCGCCGGGCACTGGAACAGGCAGACGGACTTGATCTTGTCTTTCAACATCATATCACGCAGACAAGTGGAAAATACATCGTATTCTGCGCAAACAAAGAGCATATGGACGAAATGGTTTCCCATGTGCCCGAATGGTTTGCAGGGGTCAACCCGGATGTTGTGGTTTACGAAGCCTACTCGGATGACCCTAACACGGACAAGGCGTTTGCCGACTTCAAAACTGATACCAGTGACCGGCTCAAGCTGCTGTTCTGCATCGATATGCTTAACGAGGGCGTCCATGTGGAGGGAATTTCCGGGGTCATCCTGTTCCGACCAACGATTTCGCCCATTATCTACAAGCAGCAGATCGGACGTGCCCTGACCGCTGGTGATAATACGACACCACTTATCCTAGATGTTGTCAACAATTTCGAGGGCTTGACCAGTATTTCCGGTTTGCAAGGCGAGATGCAGGAGGCGGTCCACCGGCTCTATGCCAACGGCGAGGGCGACAAGATTGTGACCGAACGGTTTGAGGTCATCGAGCAAGTGCACGATTGCCGGGTGCTGTTCGAGCAGCTGCAAGCGAGCCTTTCGTCCGGTTGGGAGCACTACTTCTCCGAGGCAAGCATCTACTATGCGGAACACGGCAACCTGAATGTCCCGAAACTGTATACCACGCCCGGCGGTCTGAGCCTTGGCGTGTGGCTGGTCACTCAGCGTCGTGTGCGCGAGGGACAAATTCAAGGCATCCTGACCGAACAACAGATTCAACGGCTGGACAGCATCGGCATGGTCTGGGGCAACCGGAAGGAAATTGCGTGGCAGCACGGATTTGAGGTCGCAAAGAAATACCACGACACCTACGGAAACCTGATGGTGCCCGGAAAGTATGTGGATCCGGACGGCTATCCCTTAGGACAGTGGATCATCAAGACCCGGCAGCAAAAGCTGAACGGCCGACTGAAGGAAGAACGCATCGCACAGCTTGATGAGATCGGCATGGTGTGGAACATTTTCGATGCCAAGTGGGAAAAGGCTTATGCGCTGGCTGCGGCTTATTATGAGGAAAACGGCAACCTGAATATCCCACGTTCCTATGTGACAGCGGCTGGCGAACGGCTGGGACAATGGGTCGAAAGCCAGCAATGGGCGTACCCAAAAGGCAAGCTGACAGACGAGCAGGTCGAGCGGCTCAGCCGGATCGGGATGTACTGGGGCAATCGCAATGACCGCAAGTGGAACGAGGGGTATCAGGAGGCAAAGCGCTATTTTGATGCCCACGGCGACCTGAACGTTCCAGCAGAATATGTGTCACCGGGCGGTTACAACCTCGGAAATTGGGTCAAACGGCAGCGGTATACCCGCCAGAATCCTGAAAAAAGCGGCGCTGTTTTGACAGAGGAGCGGATTGCAAAGCTGGATGAAATCGGGATGCGGTGGGGGAAAAGTAACCCTAAGCACCCGTCTAAGCAGGCAGCACAAGCCGAAAGAGTTACGGCAAAAGCAGGTTGAAGCAAGGAATCTATAAACAAACGCGAATTTATGTGAGGAGAAAAAATGGCTACGAATACTGTCGGAATCGATAAGGAAGTTGAAGTTGACCGCAAGGAAAATCTGCGCGACCATCGCCTGTACTGGATCGGGCGTCGGACGCAGGACGTAATCTTGTCATCGCTGGCACTGGTGGTGTTGTCGCCGGTCATGCTGGCTACGGCTATTGCAATTGTGGTGGATGACCCGTCTGCCGGCCCTGTCTTCAGTCAGGAACGCATCGGCCGCAACGGAAAGCCCTTCAAGTTCTATAAGTTCCGCTCCATGTGCCCCAATGCAGAGGCAAAGCTGGATGACCTGCTGGATCAGAACGAGATGGATGGTCCTGTGTTCAAGATTAAGGACGACCCCCGCATTACCCGTGTGGGTAAATTTATCCGCAAGACCAGTATCGATGAGCTGCCGCAGCTGTGGAACATCCTGAAGGGCGATATGAGCATCGTTGGCCCCCGCCCGGCACTTCCCCGCGAAGTGGAACAGTACGGCGACTACGAAAAGCAGCGTCTGTATGTGACTCCCGGCTTGAGCTGCTATTGGCAGATTGCCCCGCACCGCAACGACCTCTCTTTTGAGGAGTGGATGGATCTGGATGTGAAATACGTCAAGGAGCGTAGCTTCTGGGTGGATTGGAAAATTATTTTTAAGACGTTTAAGGTGTGCCTGCTGGGGCGTGGGGAGTAAGGGGTATCAGCTTACATAAAGATTGGGAGAATAGCCGTGGGAAAAAAGAAAAAAATCTTAATGGTTCATAATTTTTATCAAATAGGTGGCGGAGAACATACGGTTTTCAAAAACGAAGTAGAACTGCTTCGAGATAATGGCCATGAAGTAATAGAGTATACGCGTAGCAACGATGAGCTGAAATCTGATAAATGGAAATTGCTCTTTTTGCCTTTTACAACAGTGTGGTCTCTTAGAACCTATATAGAAATCAGAAAACTGATAAAGAACGAACAAATCGATGTTGTACATTGCCATAACACGTTTCCATTGATTTCGCCATCTGTGTATTATGCTGCAAGAAGTATGAAAGTTCCTGTGGTTCAGACAATCCATAATTTCAGACTTCTCTGCCCGAATGGGTCTTTTTACTGCAAAGGCAAGGTGTGCGAAAAGTGCCGCGAGAACGGAAACTTCAAAGAAGCAATAAAAAACAAATGTTATCGAAACTCTACAGTTGGAACAATAATTGTTGCAGCAATGTTAACGGTTAACAGAAAACTAGGAATCTATAAAAAAATATCATATATCTTTTTGACCGAATTCAACAAAAGTAAATTCGATAAACTCATCGATATAAATTCAAATCAGGTATTCGTAAAACCTAATTTTGTAAGCAGAAAAGGGGAGCCAAGCAAAGGAGCACACAAGCGAGTGTTCATTTTTGCAAGTAGACTTGAAGAAAACAAAGGAATAAAACTCCTTTTGGAATTGTGGAAGTTGCTTCCTAAGGATTATTGCCTGCACATTTATGGAGATGGAACTCTCAAAAATTTCGTTGAAGAAAATGTGAAAGAGAATATTTCCTTTTACGGATTTACTCCACAGAAAACTATTTTTGAAGATTTATCAACTGCAACAGCACTTGTATTTCCAAGTATCTGGTATGAAGGCTTCCCAATGATTCTTGCAGAGGCAATGGCCATTGGTTGCCCTGTTGTATCGACAAATATAGGCAATGCAGGAGATATTCTTGTCAATTCAAAAGGTGGAACAACATTTGAACCTGACAAGCCCGATACATTTATAAATGCTATTGAAGATGTTTTGCAGAACAACGAAATATATCAGAAAAATGCACTGGCCTATTACAGCGAAACACTGTCAAAAGATAAAAATTATGTTCTCCAAAACGATATATATGAACATTTGTTCGGGGGGGGGTAAGAACATATATTTATGCCGGAAGACTTGATAAAGGAAAAGGAATACTAAAACTGCTTAATGAATGGATCAATCTGCCGGGCACCTATGTACTTGAAGTTTATGGAGAGGGTGAGTGCGCAGCCGAGGTCCGAAAGTTAGCAGCTAAATGTCCGAACATTCATTTGAATGGATTCTGTCCACAAAAAGAATTATTCAATTCCTTAAAATCCGCAGTCGCATTGATTACGCCCTATATATGGTATGAGGGCTACCCTATGAATATTGCAGAATGTTTCTCTTTGGGAGTTCCGGTCGTATCAACAAGTATTGGAAATGCTGGCGACTTAGTTTCAAAATCAAATGCAGGAACTCTATTTGATTTTGAAGTCAAGGGCTCTTTTAGGAAAGCGTTGGATGCAGTTTGTGAACAACGAACGAAATTTTCGTTTAATGCTTATAACTATTACTTGTGCAACCAGACACCTGCTTCAAACTATGAAAGACTAAATAAAATATATGATACATTGTAACAAACTAAAGAATATTCCTACACGCGTAAATATAATCGGTGTGCCGATTTCAGTAGTGAATATGGAGAGTTGTATTTCCTTTTTATTCTCCAATTGGGATGCTGTACATGGAAATTACGTCTGTGTTTCCAATGTGCATACGACAGTTATGGCACATGATGATCCACAATATTATAAGGTGCAAGCGGAGTCTTTGCTGTCTGTGCCAGACGGGAAACCACTTTCTGTGATTGGAAGAAAGAAATTTCCGCAGATGAATCGTGTCACCGGACCGGATTTGATGCGAAGGCTTTTTGAAGAGTCGAAAGAAAAGAAAATTCGGCATTACTTTTATGGAACAACGCAAGAAAATATAAATGCGCTTCTTGAGAAAATCAAAAAGGAGTATCCATGGGTTGAAGTAGTTGGATATGAGCCTTCCGTGTTTCGTCCGCTCAGTGAAGAAGAGGAGAATGCACTCATAGCGCGAATAAATCAAACCAATCCAGATATTGTCTGGGTCGCCTTGGGCGCTCCACGCCAAGAAGAGTTCTGCTATAAAATGCAAGGGAAAATCAACGGCCTTATGATTGGCGTTGGTGGAGCATTTAATGTCGTCTCTGGCGTAATTGATGAAGCACCTCAATGGATGCAGGATATTAGCATGGAATGGTTTTATCGCTTCATGAAGGAACCCAAAAGATTATTTAGAAGATATTTGGTGACCAATTCTAAGTTTATATGGTTATCGCTACTAAATGAACACACAAAAATTCGATGATTAGAAATTTCTGTAAATATGAAACAACTTAAAGTGAAAATCCATACACATCCAATATATATTTTCTGGATGCTAAAAATAATATTTGATATGTTTTATCAGCTAAAAATGCTGACTGTTATAATAACGGCTTTTGCCATTCTATTGCTTATAATTGCAATAACAAAAAGATTCCCTCTGAAACCTTGTATCAGTGATACAATCGTTATTTTGATTGCGTTGATGTTTACGGGATCATGGCTTAAATCACCAGAACTATATCTTGATTATTTGAAAATAATTTCTTCGCTGCTTTTATACTTTTTAGGCAGATTCTATGTAAAAGATATTGATACGGTTTGGGAGAGCTTAACATCATCGCTTCTTTTTGCTCTAGTTATAAATCTTATTGTTTGCCTCGCCGGAAAAGGAACAATAGTATGGGGGTCAGCTGTCACATATAGAGGAATGTATTTTTTCAAAACGGATTTTGCTGTCATGCTCTGCTACTTTCTAATCACATGGATTTATAACAAAAAGATGGAAAAATCAGATTTTATTCCTCTTGCTATCGCAGTGGTACTAATTGTACTTTGTAACGCACGAATTATTTATCTATGCACTATCGTCGCCTTATTTATTTTCTTTCAGTATAGAAAAAATAAAAAAATCATTTCATTCAAAAATGTTTTGATGCTTGGGTGTGCGTTTTTAGTTTGCATATATGCTCTTCGCTTTGTTTCAAACACCAAATTTTTTCAGGATAGAGGACTACTCAGCTTGCATTTCGATAAATTATCAGATTTGATGAATGCAAGCAATACTCAGGGCAGAAATGAAATCTGGACATTGTTACTAACAGCATTTAACAGACAAAATATTTTTACGAAAATATTTGGAGCAGCAATGAACTTCAATCAAATATTTGGATATTCAGGATTGAATGAGCATAACACATATGTAAAAGTTCTTATAAATACGGGATATTGCGGATTGGTATTGTTTGCATTGCTTTTTTTTATCGCAATTAAAGAAATAAATGATACACCTGATAGAAAACTTAGCTGCTATACATTATCTGTTTTAATGGTATTTTTGATAGTCGGTTTTTCAGTTCCTACCATTCTATATACAAACTGTTCTTGGATACCATTATTTATGATTGGTGGTTGTATATCCTCCGCACAAGAAAATTATAATGTAGAGGTAGTTGAAACGTGAAAAGCAATGTAATAAAAAATACTATGATGCTCTATGGTATGTCAATCGCCAAAATCGTATTTCCCCTTTTGACATTGCCGTATCTGACCCGTGTGCTTTCTGTAGAAAGCTACGGCGTGGTTTCGTATGTAAAAGCTGTAATGCAGTATATGCAGTTGGTTGTAGATTTTGGCTTTATGCTGTCCGGCACAAAGGATATTGTAAACGCGAAGAACGACCACGAAAAATTGGAAAAAGAAGTTGGTGACATTCTCCTTGCCCGCGTTTTGTTGGCGGCGGCGGCTTTTGTTGCCCTGCTGGGAATGATTGCGGTGATTCCCCTGCTGCGCGCCAACATCGGATATACGCTGTTGGCATTTGTGACAGTGTTTTTGTCGGTGTTTTTGTTTGATTATTTCTTCCGAGGCATCGAAAAAATGCAGGTCATCACGCTGCGCTTTGTCGCTATGCGCGGCATCGCAACAGCATTGACTTTTATTTTTGTCCACTCGGATAAGGACATTTTGTTTGTTCCCTTACTGGATGCAGTTGGTTCGCTGGTGGCTGTTATCCTTGTGTTTGTTGAACTGAAGAAAGAAAACATTAAGATTCACTTTTCCAGTGTAAGCACAGCGTGGAAAAAGCTAAAAAATTCGTTTGTCTATTTTGCTTCCAACATGGCAACAACTGCATTTGGTGCATTGAATACGCTGCTGATTGGCGCATTTCTTCCAGCAACGGAAGTTGCATATTGGAGTGTCTGTATGCAGCTAATTGGCGCGGTGCAGACGATGTATACCCCTATTACGGATGGCATTTACCCAGAGATGATCAAGACAAAAAGCTGGAAGTTTATCAAGCGGCTTCTGATGATTTTTATGCCCATTGTATTCGCGGGCAGTGCGTTTTCAATTGCGGTAGCTCCGTATGTACTTCAGATTGTTGGCGGTGAGCAGTATATTGCAGCGACTTCTCTGTTCCGCGCATTGGTGCCAGTACTGATTTTCAGTTTTCCGGGAATCGTGCTGGGCTGGCCGACATTGGGCGCACTGGACAAGGCCGCACAGGTGACAAAAACAACAATTCTGTCCGCCGTTGTTCAGGTGGCAAGCCTGCTATTGCTGATTGCAACGGGGCATTTTACCGTGATGTGGATCGCGATATTCCGCTGTGTAACGGAGTTTGTCCTTATGGCAAGCCGCGGATGGTATTGTTGGAAATATAGAAAAGAGTTTTACTAAGCCAATATGGGAAGTAACAGGAGGATATCGTGACGGAAGTAGAGGAAAAGAATGCAAAAGAAACCGATAAAGTAGAATCGGCATTACAAAGAGCGATTCATATAACAAAATTGCTTATTATATGGGCGGCTCGCTCATTCTTGTATTCAGGATGCACATTTTGTGTGTTTCTTGTTTTTCATTTTGTTTACGGAAAAGCTTCCAGCAATGAACTTGTCGAAGTTGGAGCACTTGTATGTGGAATAGTATGGCCGACATTGTTTGAAAACAATCAGGTCGATAAAATTCACGGATTTTTGAAAGGATGGCTTTTGGTTTCATTCTTTATTTTCGCTATAAATTATATAGTAGTGTACCGTAGTGCATTTATTGGTGTTCCATTGTCAGATAGAGAGGAAACCTCATGTGCTTTTTTGCTTCTTGCATTTGGGATATTATCCTGGATTTTATGTGCGGCAGTTTCGATTTATAAGGAGGTGCGCTCCGTATGTTGATTGAAAAAGTTATCACAAACTTTTCTGATGTAAGCCTCTGGGCAATAGCACTTGTAGTTGGGTATGTCCTAATTGGTGCGATTTTGCTATTAAGATTGGCATGGAAAAGAAAACATACCAAGATGGAGAATGTCACTCAAAACACACCCATTGAACAAAGTAAAGAAATATACAGAGAGAGTCAAAATGACACAAAATCTGAAAATTCAGACGCCACAAAATATCTACCTGTCCCACAAGAACACGTTAGCATAATTGAGCAAAAAGATTTCTCACATTTTTATATCACTCTCGAGCATCATCTTAAAGCTCCGTCAAAATTTCTAGATACCCTAAAAGATTTGTGGGAAGAGCCAAATATTTCTACCGGTATGGTTGCTACACCTGAAATGTTTTTCTCCAGTCAAGAATTTTATGGAAGTTATTATGACAATCTTGCACATGTCGAAAAGAAGCAAAATAGCGTTGTTAAACTCCGTGAGGGCACACTTATAAATTTAAACGGAAAAATCTACCGAGTTCGAAAAATTGAGATTCAAAATAAGGCCACGTCATCAAGCGTTCGCTTAGATTTAGAAAAACTATCGGTTAGCAACTATTCGCTAGAGAAAAGAGATAGCCATTATGCAAGACTTAGAAGGTCAAATAGTTGATTGACTATTAAGGAGAATCATATGAAACAACTTAACGAAGAAGAAGTAAAAATCTATCAGCTTGGCATTTTAAATACCGTTGCTGATTTTTGCGAGAAAAACCAAATTCGGTATTGGCTCGATTCTGGAACATTACTTGGCGCAATTCGCCACAAAGGGTATATTCCTTGGGATGATGATATTGATATTGGAATGTTGCGGCCAGATTTTGACCGATTTATGAATATTTTTAATCAAGCGAATGGTCGCTATAAATTTATTTGTCGGGAGCTTGGCAATAGTTTCTATTACCCCTATGGAAAAGTGCTGGACACGGAAACTGTTTTGTATGAACCAGATGAAAACGGCATGAAGATCAGTGTGAATATTGACGTTTTTGTCTATGACAATGCTCCTGAAAGCAACCCAAAAGTTGCAGAAATGTACAAACTAAGAGATTGGTATACAAAATTAAATGCTGTTCAAAATGGTGTTGTTGGAACGCATGGAATAATAAAAGACATTGTAAAAACGGTTGGCTTTGAAGTTTTGAAGATTTTCCCGAAAGGATACTTTTCCAAAAAGATTGTTAATAATTCAAAGAAATATGCTGATACGAATACATCGGCAGTCGGAAACTTCACTTCCGTTTCCAAAATCGTTTGCGAGAAGGATGTTTTTTCTTCTTTCATAAAGGTTTCTTTTGAGGGAAGAGAGTACAATGCACCGGTTGGATATGATAAGTGGCTGACCGCATTTTACGGCGACTATATGCAGCTTCCTCCCGAAGAGAAAAGAGTATCCCATCATATGTATAAAGCATACCAGAAGTAAAAGTGCAGTGGGTGTAAGAGAATGTCAGACTATATATTCCTATTCGATATGGATTCAACTATTACACGCAAGGAAGTTTTACCGGAGGTCTCTAAGAGAATTGGAAAACTAGATGAGATGCGCCGGTTAACAGAGGCAACCATGCGTGGCGAAATTCCATTTCGGACAAGCTTTTTAAACCGTGTAAAAATACTGAGTGATATTTCCGTGAGCGAAGTCAATCAGGTCGTTTCAGAAATTCCGCTGAATCCATATATCGCTGATTTTATTGAGAATAATCGAGATCGTTGTTATGTTGTTACCGGAAATTTGGATGTTTGGATCAGCGGCTTAATGAAAAAGTTGAAAATGGAAAACCATTGTTACTGCTCAAAAGCGGATGTCGAAAATGACCGAATTTCTAAAGTTGTAAGCGTGGCTGATAAAGAACTGATGGTACGACAATTTGTTCAGCCAATGGTTGTTGTGGGCGATGGTGACAACGATTCCGGTATGGCGCGCATGGCCGATATTGCGGTTGGTTTCGGTGGCGTAAGACCCATTGCGCAGTCGCTTCTCAGAAACTCTGATTTCGCATTTTACGATGATAAAAGATGTGCGGATTTTCTGTGGCAACTGTTGTAAAGGGGGATGACCATGATTAAAAAGACGGATGTTACCGTTATCATCTGCTGTGCGGGAATGGGTACAAGACTTGGCATTGGAACAACAAAGGCTCTTGTTGACATTGGCGGTGAGCCGCTTATTATCCGTCAGCTCAAACTTCTGGATGCGTTTGATGATATAAGAGTTGTTGTTGGTTTTGATGCAGAGCGCGTCATCAGCGTAGTAAAAGAATATCGCAAGGATATTATGTTTGTCTGCAATTACGAGTATGAGCATAATGGTCCCGCTGATAGCTTGAAAAAGGCCGTATTAGGGTCTCGTGAATATGTTATCACCTTAGATGGTGATACGATTATGAATCCGGGAGACTTTAAGCGGTTCGTGGAATTTCCAAATGAATGTATTGCGGTGACAGAAAACGCGTCCGGTGAAACAATCAGTGCACTGGTACAAAACGGAATGGTTGAAGTTTTGTCTAAAAAGCCGGGAAATATGCAGTGGTCGGGTATTACAAAAGTGCAGGCGGATAAATTGAGAGGAACTTCTTCCCATGTGTATGAGGTACTTACACCATATCTTCCAATGACTGCTTTTCCATTGCGCTTGAAAGAAATCAACACGCCGAAAGACTATGACAATGCGATGGAATGGTTTGTTGACGGAATGAGTGAGGAGTAAAACGATGAAAGATTTGGTAATTGGTGTTTTAGGCGGTATGGGAACATATGCCACTATCAACCTTTTCAAGCAGCATGCAGAGGTTTTTCCAGCGGAGAAAGAATGGGAGAGGCCGCGTATTATCATTGATAACAGATGCACTATGCCAAGCCGTGTGCGGGCATTTCTTTATCATGAAAATGTCGAAAGATTGATTGACGAAATGGCTGACTCGATTGATGGGCTTTTGAAAATCGGGGGGGGTCAGCAAGGATCATTCTTGCTTGCAATACATCGCATCTTTTCCTGCCTCAAATTTATAAAAAAGTTCCGGAAGCAAAATCCGCTGTTATAAATATTATTCATTCCTGTGTAGAGCAAATCAGCAAAGATAATGTAAAACAGGTTTTCCTGCTTGGTTCTGAAGGGACGATTGAATCCAAAGTATATCAAGAGGCACTTTCCGAAAAGGGAATTATTTGTAAAGTTCCTCAGAAAGAACAATATGTCCTTTTGCGAAATTGCATTGAGGCTGTGAAGCAAAATAAGTATTCGGACGAGGTAAAAAAGTCATTCCAAGAGCTTATGGATGAATATGATGTCCCGATTATTTTGGGCTGCACAGAGCTGCCGATTCTTTATGAAAAATATAAAGATGGTATCGATGTAACAGTATACGACCCTTTGCTGATTGCATTAAAAAAACTGAAAGAAGAATGTGAAAATGAGTAAAATTCTAACCTTTGGAGTATATGATTACTTTCATTTAGGACATTTGAGACTGTTCAAGCAGTGTAAAGCATATGCAGATTATTTAATTGTGGCTGTTCAAGACGGAAATTATATCAAAAAATTTAAGCCGGACGCAAAGGTGCTTTATACAACCGAAGAACGGGTCGAAATGCTAGAAGCATTACGAATTGTTGATAAAGTTGTAGTGTACGAGTCTGTCGATCCTAAATTTTTAGGGACAATTGATTTTGATATTCTTGCGCTTGGCGAAGATCACCGTGGTGGACGTTTTGATGCTGTGGAGCAGTGGTGTGAAGATCACAACAAAAGAGTTGTTCGTTTAAAAAGAACAGAGGGAATTTGTTCTTCTGATATAAAGAAAACGCTTGAAGCAAAGTAAGAGAGGAAAATTAAAATGTCTGCATTTGATAACGCAACCCTTATGATCACTGGTGGTACTGGTTCTTTTGGTTCTACCGTTCTGAAGCATTTCTTGGATTCCGATTTGAAGGAGATCCGCATCTTCTCCCGTGACGAGAAGAAGCAGGACGATATGCGCCATGAGCTTCAGGCCAAGCACCCGGAGAACGCCAAAAAGGTGAAGTTCTACATCGGTGATGTCCGCAACCCCCAGTCCATCCGTGACGCAATGCCCGGTGTTGACTACATCTTCCACGCTGCCGCTTTGAAGCAGGTTCCCTCCTGCGAGTTCTTCCCCATGCAGGCCGTTCAGACCAACATCATCGGCACGGATAACGTGCTGCACGCCGCTATTGATGCCGGTGTAAAGCGAGTGGTTTGCCTGTCCACCGATAAGGCAGCTTACCCCATCAACGCAATGGGCATCTCCAAGGCTATGATGGAGCACGTCATCTACGCCAATGCCCGTGTGGCTGCTGAACGTGGCGGTACCACCATCTGCTGCACCCGTTACGGCAACGTTATGTGCAGCCGTGGCTCTGTCATTCCGCTGTTCATTGACCAGATCAAGGCTGGTAACCCCATCACCATTACCGACCCCAACATGACCCGCTTTCTGATGAACCTAGACGAGGCTGTGGATCTGGTCTTGTTCGCTTTCCAACATGCAAATCCCGGTGATTTGTTCATCCAGAAGTCTGATGCTTCCACCATCGGCGATCTGGCTAAGGCCGTCCAGCAGCTGTTCGGTGACACCGGCACCAACATCATCGGAACTCGTCACGGCGAGAAGCTGTTTGAGACCCTGATGACCCGTGAGGAGCGTCTGCGTAGTCAGGATATGGGGCACTACTTCCGTGTTGCTGCGGATAACCGCGATCTGAACTACGATAAGTTCGTGGTGAAGGGCGAAGTACATACCATGGCAGACGAGTCCTACACCAGCCACAACACCGAGCGTCTGGACGTGGAAGGCACTGTGAAGAAGATTCTGACCACCGAGTATGTTCAGAATGCACTGAAGGGCATCCCGAATGTCTAAAGAAAAGCTGTTGCTGGTTGGTGCCGGGGGATTCGGGCGCATGGTAGCAGAGCAGGCAATGCTCCAATACGACTGTGCTTTTGTGGATGATGGACAACTTGTGGGCGTTGAGATCTGTGGCATTTCGGTGGTTGGCGGTCTTGCCGATCTGCCGGAGCTGCGAAAGGAATATAGCTTGCTGGTGGTGGGCATCGGCAACAACCAGTTCCGGGCACAGGTGTATGAGAAAGCAAATGCACTTGGCTATGGGTTCCCCAATATCGTTGCCCCCAGTGCCTACATCAGTCCATACGCCAAGTTGGGATGTGGTTGTGTGGTGCTGCAAAACGCCTGTGTCCAGAACGGTGCATCTGTTGGTAACGGCGTTCTGTTGAACGCCGGAACAGAAGTCCACTGTGATGCAGCGGTAGGAGACTACGCCCTTATCTACACCAACAGTGTGATCCGCACCGGTGCGACTGTGGGCAGCCTTACCCGCATCGGCAGCAATGTTACCGTCTGCAACCATGCAGTCGTGCCGGACGGTGCAGATATTCCGGACTGCACCGCAGTACATTCAGAGGTGAAACAATGAACATTCTAGTCACAGGTGCCAAGGGCATGGTGGGAACCGCCCTGTGCAACAACCTGAAAAACATCCGGGACGGCAAGAACAAGACCCGCCCGGCATTGAATATTGAAGAAATCTACGAATATGATTTGGATTCCACACTGGAAGAGCTGGACGAGTACTGCCAGAAGGCAGACTTTGTGTTCAATCTGGCAGGCGTGAATCGTCCGGAGAACCCGGAAGATTTCATGAAGGGCAACTTCGGTTTTGCTTCTGATCTGCTGAACTGCCTGAAAAAGCACAACAACAAGGCAACCATCATGCTGTCCTCTTCCATTCAAGCCACGCTGGCTGGTCGCTTCGGCAACAGCGAGTACGGAAGCAGCAAAAAGGCTGGCGAGGAACTGTTCTTCCAGTATGCTCAGGAGACCGGGGCAAAGGTGGCCGTCTACCGCTTCGTGAATCTAATGGGACATAGCCGCCCCAAGTACAACAGTGCCGTCAGCACCTTCTGCTGGGCGGTTGCCAATGACGAGCCTTTCACCGTCAACGACCGCAGTACCGAGTTAGAACTGCTGTACATCGATGATCTGGTAGAAGGAATGTTCGACCTGCTGGAGGGCAAGGAGCAACACTGTGAATTTGACGGTGTGGAGACCGTTCTGAAAGCAGATGGTCGCTACTGCTGCGTCCCCGTGACCCACAAGGTCACGCTGGGCGAGATTGTAGACTTGCTGCAGGAGTTCAAAGCACAGCCCACCACCCTGATGATGCCGAAAATGCCGGACGGCTCTTTTGCCAAGAAGCTGTACTCCCTGTATCTGACCTATCTGCCCACCGACAAGTTTAAGTATGCCCTGAAGATGAATGTGGACAACCGTGGCTCTTTCACCGAGCTGGTGCACACCGCCGACTGCGGACAGGTGAGCATCAACATCTCGAAGCCCGGTATTACCAAAGGCCAGCACTGGCACAACTCCAAGTGGGAGCTTTTCATTGTGGTCGCCGGTCACGGCTTGATTCAGGAACGGAATATCAACACCGGGGAAACGGTGGAGTTTGAGGTTTCCGGGGATAAAATCGAGGCTGTTCACATGATTCCCGGCTGGACCCACAACATCATCAACCTGAGTGAGACGGAGAATCTGGTGACGGTGATGACCTGCAATGAAATCTTTGACCCGAACCATCCGGACACCTTCTTCGAGCCGGTGTAAGAGTAGCTACTGGTTGACGTTAGGAGAATTTTATGGAACACAATTTTACATGGAAAAATGATGGGCGCACCAAGGTCATGATTGGCTGCGGCACCCGTCCGGAGATTATTCGTCTTGCAGCTGTTATCAAGCGCTGCCGGGAATATTTTGACTGCTGCGTGGTGTACTACAACCAGAACTGGGACAGAAACCTCTCCACCGTGTTCTGGGAGGATTTCGAACTGAAGAACACCTTCGGGGAATATGGCCCGGACATTCTTGTGCCTGTGGTTGGCGAGAATCTGGGCGTGACCTGCGGTAACATTCTGGGACGTAGCTATGAGCTGCTCAGCGAATTGCAGCCGGAGGGCTATCTGGTGCTGGGCGATACCAACTCCTGCCTGTCTGCCATCTCTGCGAAGCGGCTACACATTCCTCTGTTTCACATGGAGGCCGGCAACCGCTGCAAGGATGAGTGCCTGCCTGAGGAGACTAATCGCCGCATCGTGGATGTGATTTCTGACGTGAATATGTGCTATTCCGAGTTTGCCCGGAAGTATCTGGCGGACACCGGACTGCCCAAGGAACGCACCTACCAGACCGGCTCTCCCATGGCGGAAGTCCTGCACATGAATCTGGAGAAGATCCAGAAAAGCGACGTGCTGGAGCGTCTGGGACTGGAGAAGGACAAGTACATTCTGCTGTCTGCCCACCGTGAGGAGAACATCGACTCTGAAAAGAACTTCCTGAGTCTGTTCACTGCCATCAATGCGCTGGCAGAGAAGTATGATATGCCCATTCTCTACTCCTGCCATCCCCGCAGCAAGCACCGTCTGGAACAGAGCGGCTTCCAGCTTGACCCTCGTGTCCGGGTCAACGAGCCGCTGGGCTTCAACGACTACAACAAGCTGCAGATGAACGCGCTGGCAATCGTCTCCGACTCCGGCACTCTGCCAGAGGAGAGCAGCTTCTATCTGTCCATCGGTCACCCCATCGCCGCCGTGTGCATCCGTACCAGTACGGAACGTCCCGAGGCACTGGAAGCCGGCGACTTCATTCTGGCTGGTATTACCACCCGGGAGCTGCTCAACGCCACCGATATGGCCATTGAGATGAAGCAGAAGGGCGTTCTGGGAAAGCCCTGCCCCGACTATGTGGACGAAACCGTGTCTATGAAGGTGGTTCGCATCATTCAGGGCTATGTGAATGTGGTCAATAAGATGGTGTGGAGAAAATACTAATTATCCACACAACAGTCATGTGAAAGCATGGCTGTGCTACTCAAATATGCTACCTCTCCGTGGTGAGCAGCAGGCAACGGATTATAATCCGGCTAAAGCATATATTCGTTAAATCGCTCTTTGGATGAGGAAACAATTACATAATGGGAAAGTATTTTGGAACCGATGGCTTCCGTGGTGAAGCTGGTATTGATCTGACTGCCGACCACGCCTACAAGGTTGGCCGTTTTTTGGGCTGGTATTATAACGCTCTGCGTGAGCGTAACGGCAACAACGAGCCTGCCCGTATCGTCATTGGCAAGGATACCCGCCGCAGTTCCTATATGTTCGAGTATAGTCTGGTGGCCGGTTTGACTGCTTCTGGCGCAGACGCCTACCTGCTGCACGTCACTACCACGCCGTCTGTGGCCTACATCGCCCGTGTGGATGACTTCGATTGCGGCATCATGATCTCTGCCAGCCATAATCCCTACTACGACAACGGCATCAAGCTGATCGACTGCTACGGCGAAAAAATGCCCGAGGAAACTCTGCTGCTGGTAGAGGACTACATCGACGGCAAGCTCCACGTCTTTGATAAGGACTGGCCGGAACTGCCCTTCGCACACCGTGAGCACATCGGCTGCACGGTGGACTATGTGGCAGGCCGTAACCGTTATATGGGCTACCTGATCTCTCTGGGCATCTATTCCTTCAAGGGCGTGAAGGTCGGTCTGGACTGTGCCAACGGTGCAAGCTGGAATATCGCCAAGTCTGTTTTTGACGCTCTGGGCGCAGACACCTACGTCATCAACAACAAGCCCAACGGTCTGAACATTAACAACAACGCTGGCTCTACTCATATCGAGGGCCTGCAGAAGTTTGTGGTGGAGAACGGTCTGGATGTCGGTTTTGCTTTCGATGGCGACGCCGACCGCTGCCTGTGCGTGGACGAGAAGGGCAATGTCGTCACCGGTGACCACATTTTGTACATCTACGGCTGCTACATGAAGGAGCACGGCGAACTGATGAACAACACCGTGGTTACCACGGTCATGTCCAACTTTGGCCTGTACAAGGCCTTTGACGAGCAGGGCATTGGTTACGCTAAGACCGCAGTGGGCGACAAGTATGTTTACGAGTACATGGCTAAGAACGGCTGCCGTATTGGTGGTGAACAGAGCGGTCATATCATCTTCAGCAAGTACGCCAGCACCGGTGATGGCATCCTTACCAGTCTCAAGATGATGGAAGTCATGCTGGCCAAGAAGCTGCCCATGAGCAAGCTGGCTGAGCCGCTGAAGATCTACCCTCAGGTGCTGGAAAACGTCCGCGTTACCGATAAAAAGGCGGCGCAGAATGACCCGGCAGTGCAGGCAGCAGTCAAGGCTGTGGCGGAAGCACTGGGTGACACCGGTCGTATTCTGGTGCGTGAGTCTGGCACGGAACCGGTCGTGCGTGTGATGGTGGAGGCCCCTGACCACGACACCTGCCAGAAGTATGTGTCTCAGGTCGTAGAAGTCATCAAGAGCAAGGGCTACGCTGTCTGAATATAGCTTTGATAATGCAATACAGGTTGATGTATATTTCACCTGTGCCCTTGAAAAATGATTTTTAAACGATTATATTTGAGCTGTGGGAAATCTCTCGTAGCCTATGCTGCTCGAAACTTTGCAAATAAACGCGGTGAGCGGCAGGCAACGCTAATATAGCGACTAAGAAAGCAAAGGAACTTGAAAAAGATGGAAAACGCCATGGATTGGTCCTCTTTAGTATCAGCAGTAATCGGCGGCATATGTACGCTGCTAGGTGGGTGGCTTGTTTACCATATTCAGAGCGGGGCTCAAACAAAGCAAGCCGCTTCGGTTTTGTACTACGATCTAAAGAGCATTGAAAGCTATTTAAAAACAGAAGGAAGTTCTGTAAATATCAGGTACTTCAGTGAGTGGCAGTCCATTGTAGCTGAGTGCACATTTTTAAAGCCAGATGATGTCGATCAGCTCTATAAAATATATGATCTGGTATATGACTATGATTACCACTATAGGTTAAAAGAAGAACAAGGGGCAGTAGCAAAAGATACTATTTCGCAGTACAGAGAACTGAAAAGAATCATGTTTTACTCATCAGACGATGGGTTGGACTTGGAGAAATATAATTTGAAATATAAGCACCTTCTCGAAACCTTGAAGGATAATCAGAAAAAAGTTTTATAAAGTTTTTTAAAGTAATCTGGAAGATATCGAGGGTACTGCCGAGTGCTTTCCCTATGACGAGATTCAGGAGCTAAGAGAAGCTTTCTGGCTATAAGGACGGCTCAAATATTCGTATTTCCAAATCGATTTATTGTTCAATCAAAATATATTTTTATTCTACAAACTGCACCTCTTGCGAACATAAAAGACGAGTGTTATACTGAAGCCATCAAAAAACATTGGAGGTGTCCCCTATGCCCCGTCCCAAAGGAAGCAAGAACAAGCCCAAGACCGTAAAAGCAACCGTTGACTTTGCTGCGCAGCTCGCTGAAAAGCAGTCTGCAAAGGAAGCCGCTGCCGCTGAAATCGCATCCATCACTACTAATATCGATGCACTGAAAGCTGACCTGAAAACCAAGAAGGCAGAACTGAAATCCATCGATAAGGAAATCGCCAGAATCGAGGCTAAAAAGGTCAAAGCTGAAACCAAAGCAGCGGAATCGGCAAAGAAAGCCGAAGCAGAGGACGTGCTGAAAAAGCTGTTGGCCAGTGGTGTGAGCGCAGATGATATCCTCGCAAAGTTGAAGTAATCTGAAAATTTCTGACGCAGTAGTTGACGGGAATATCTACGTCGCAAGCAGGGCGTTCGTATATACAAACGCCATTTTTGCGTTGCAAAATGCTTGTTGGGATAGTCCCAAACCCTTTGTGTACTGCATCCGCCGGATGCAAGCTGCGCATTTGTGTCAAATGCTCCTATAACGAAAAAGAACACCGAGGACTCTCCCCCAAATGGGAAGAATCCTCGGTGTTTTCTGTTTAGCGGGTCTGCGATTTTTCCTTTGGGTCTTTTTCCTCGGCGAAGAACAGCTCCACATTCTTCTGTGCTTTTTTCAATTCCTGCATTTCATCCCGTGCCTTACGGTAGGCTGGATATGCTGCTTTCTTCTGCGAAAGCAGTGCAGCGTATTCGGCATCTAGTTCTTTTACCTTTGGCAACTTTTTCAAATTCGCTTCATCAAAAGCGGCTTTTGCAGCCTTGTGCAGTGTAATCTGCTCCCGGTGGGCTTCCCAAAATTTTTTACTGTACCCTGACTTTCGGTAGGCATCGTAGACTGGTCGAGTTTTGGCATAGTTGATGATATGAGTTTTCAGTACCGCAATTTCTGCCAACCGCTTCTCAGAGGCTTTAATGGAATCACCCAGTTCGTGATAGTGAGCAGTAGCAGCATCCACACGCTCCTGCATTTCTTCAATGCTGCCGATTTTATTTTCCTGCAAAAAAATCAGGGTCTTAGACATCTCTTTCAAATTGTAGCGTTTCGCCCACCGTGCATAGCCTTCACTTTTGCCCTCGGAGAGCTTTGCCTGAATGTCCACCAACAGGTGGAACGGTTGCTCTTTCGGTGGCTGCTTCTGATGCGGGCGGTGTTCGGCTTCTCCGGCAATGACCGCCTTGATTTCATCTTCACTGTATCCTGCGCCCAGTGTCCGAAAACGGATAAAGCGTTTCTGCCGTGTTTCTTTGACCGAAGTGTACTTTCCCCGTTTGATTTCGTAGCCCTGCTGTTCTAGTTTTTGAAGAAAGCCCTCGAAACTTGCAGGTTTCTCGTTCAGCAGGACGTTGTCAATTACGGCACACAACTTATCTCGATTACTTTCTCTGGGTGGATAAAAGGTGCGCTTTTGTCGCTCTCGGTACGGCTTGATTTCAATAACAGACAGCTGATGTTCCAGACAAATCAAATCGCTCAACCGCTGTACGGCCAGCCCGGACAATAAAAAATCCCGGAATTTCCGGGTGCTGTCTAGCGCAGTGGAGTTGTAAATAATATGATTGTGAATGTGTTCCCGGTCGGTATGCGTTGCGACAATAAACGCATACTTGCCTTTTGTAAACTGCATGGCCAGTTCATAGCCCACCTTATTAGCTTCCTCTGCGGTAATCTCACCGGGCTTGAAGGATTGTCGAATCTGATAAGCAATCACATCATTTTTTTGTCTGCGCCCAGTCATCAGTTCATACTGGCGTTTGGAGAGCATAAATTCTTCGTCTGCGGTCAAGGGGCTGCACTCATAGCTGCTGACCAACTCTCCCTTGTTCGTTTTGTCAGGATTCTGCGCATAGTCCGTGCGGCTTTTCAGGCAGGCCGCAACCGACTTTCCTTTGTTTTTGTGCAATGCAATCAGCCGCGTTGCTGCCAGCGTCATCACCCCCCCTATTGCAAAGAAAAATGCCGCCCGGAGGCGGCAGCTGAATTATTCTTCTAGTTGTTTATAGTCTGCTGCACCTGCCAAATACATTGCCTTGTAACGGGCGCACTCCAACTCGTTGCAGATCTCATCTAAGGCGAGGTATTGCTTCCATGCTTCTTGGCAGATGACGCTCTGCAAAGCTTTCTCAGCCGCTATTTTGGCTTTTTTCAGCCGCCGATAGTTTTCATCCTCGCCCAGCATTTCAGAAAAGATCGTGCTGCTGTGCTCAGAATAACAAGCCTCCAATTTCTGGTTTTCCATAGCATCCCTCACAATCCGGCAACCCAGCCACTAAAACGTTCTGCTGCATCTGCAATCAAAGCGCCCATAAAAATCAACACAAAGCATCCAAACTCTGCCACCAGCAAGATCAAAAATTGCAGCCACTCCCGGCAGTACAGTGTATAAAGACCACAGCCGAAAATATACAGCATGGGCAGAGCCAGCACGAACGCTGACAGATTCAGCGTCCATTTCAGCATCAGCGCAAGGGTATCCATGAGCTGACCACCATCAAGCTGTCTGACCGCAAGGTGCAGGAATTTATCAACGAGTTCTTCCCCATCACGGAAGACTTAACCGATGGCCAGCGGAAAAACAACTTGCGCTTGCAGGAAGATTTGAAAGCTCGCTATTATAATGCACCTGATTTGGAATGGGTCGGAAAGAATGGTTGGCGTTTTGTGAACGCTGTTTCGGACTTTGCTACCCATGCAGACCCCATCCGTAAAACTCGCAACTACAACGAAAATCTGTTCTTGCGCACCGCAGAGGGCAATCCCATGATCGACAAGGCTTACAAGATGGTGCTGGCCGCAGCATAAAGGAGGACGTATGAACGATGTGAACAACCGGGCTGTCCGGGAATTTTCTGAGTTCCTGAACATCATCGAAGCCGATTTTCCAAAGCCTACTTGCACCACGGCATACGAGATCACGATGAAAAGCACCATTGTCAGTGCTTTAATCACGCTGGACACCGAAAAGCAGATGGACGAGCGTTTCTGGAACCATCTCCGGGTGCAGCGGAATATTCTGGATTTCTTGTATGCCCTATGGCTGGATGATGACCGTACCTTGGTGGATGAGTTTTCCACCATTATCAAAGACTTGGTGGAATATGATTTCTCTATCGTAGAAGAACAGATGAAAGAGAGGTTAAACATTGCATGAAAAGGCTTGTATCTACACGGAACTTGTCCAAAGAGGATTGGCTCCGCTACCGTAAGTGCGGCATTACCGGCACGGATGCCGGGGCTATTCTTGGCCTGAATCCCTACCGTTCTGCATTTCAGGTTTACCATGATAAAATCAGCGATATCATTGAAAATATCGACAACGAAGCCATGCGGCAGGGCCGTGACTTGGAGGATTATGTGGCGCAGCGGTTCTCCGAAGAAACGGGCTTTAAGGTGCGCCGTGCAAATGCCATCTACCAGAGTGAGGAACATTCGCTGCTTCTGGCAGACTTTGACCGCCTGATCGTTGGACAGAAAGCCGGATTGGAGTGCAAGACGGTCTCGCCGTTCTCTGCGGATAAGTGGGCGGATGGGAAAATCCCGGCTCACTATCTAGCGCAGGTTGACCACTACTTAGCCGTCAGCGGATTCGACTGCTGGTATGTGGCGGCTCTGATTTTCGGCAGAGAGCTGGTGATCCACAAGATCGTGACAGATAAGCAGGTGCTTTCTGATCTCATTGATAAGGAAGAGCTTTTCTGGACGAACCATGTTGTGCCCCAGATTCCCCCTGCACCCAACGGTTGCGAGTGCGACACCCAGCAGATCAATCAGCTTTATGAGGTAGACAACCGGGATAAGACCGCTGACCTGAGTGCCTTGCATGGACTTCTGGATAAGCGGCAGGAGCTTTCTGACCAAATCGAGCAGATGGAACAGGAGAAAACGGCTATCGAGCAACAGGTCAAGCTGCAAATGCAGGATGCTGCCTATGGCACAGCACCGGGTTATAAGGTATCGTGGGTGTGCTCCGAAAGCAAGCGTGTAGATTCCCAACGTCTGCGGAAAGAGCAGCCGGACATTTTCAACCAATACAGCAAAAATGTAAGCAGCCGCAGGTTCACCATCGTTCATGCGGCATAACATTTGTAATTGGCGGCAGGGAGTAAATACTCTGCCGCCTTTTTTCTTGGAGGTTATCTTATGGCTACGGAAAATCCATTCGTAAAATTATTTGCTATCGACTTCAAAGATCATCTGGAAGTCAAAAAGTCCGGCAACACGGAACTGAAATATGTAAGCTGGGCGTATGCCTGGGCAGAGGTGAAAAAGCTGTATCCTGCTGCCAGCTATGAGGTCAAGAAATTCAACGGCCTGCCCTATGTTTATGACCCCATAACCGGCTTCATGGTGTATACCTCGGTCACGATTGAGGGCGTTTCGCACGAAATGTGGCTGCCTGTACTGGATGGCGCAAACAAAGCCATGAAAGCTGTGCCTTACACCTATACCACCCCGAAATGGGACTATAATCCGCAGACCCGCCGCCGTGAAAAGGTCGGCATGGAAGAGCGCACCGTAGAAGCAGCCTCCATGTTCGATGTGAATAAGGCTATCATGCGGTGCTTAGTGAAGAACCTTGCTATGTTCGGCCTTGGTCTCTATGTCTACGCCGGAGAGGATTTGCCGGAAGATGCTGCACCGCAGCCGGAGGCAGAACCGCAAAAGCAGCCGAAACCGAGACCCGCTGCCCCGAAGCAGGAACAGCCGCCTGTGCCCTGCATCTGCGCCCGATGCAACCAGCCCATCAAGAGGGTCAAGCTGAAGGATGGCTCCATCATGCAGGCGGCAGAGTTTGCAGCCACCCATGAGGGAATGTGCGCTGACTGCTATAAGGCTACAAGGCTAAACGTAGCATAAGGAGATTTTACGATGAAAGAGCAAAAAATCAAGGTCCTTGCGCTCCTGCCAATGGAGTTGCCAAAGGAGATCGAGCTGGACAACACCCTTGAAGCCATGCAGAAATTTGTAGGCGGGCTGATCGAATGCATCACCTTAAGTGATACCGGTTCAGAGGTCACACTGGTCTGCAATGATGAAGGCAAGCTGCTTGGCCTGCCGCTCAATCGTCCGCTGTGGGATGGAGCCGATGTCCTTTCCGGGCCGGGATTTCTGGCCGGATGCGACAACGAAGGGAATCTGACTTCTCTGCCGCAGAGTGCAATGGATTTCTACAAAGAGAAATTCAGAGCCTTTATCATTGAAATCTAAGGAGGACAGATTATGACCTTTAATGCAATGAACGAACGTTACGAGGAAATCACGGTTTGTGGAAAGCCTGCGCTGTTCACCAGCATCCGCATCAAACGAGATTCTGTTCCTGCTGGTCTGTATGCCTACGATGTGCGGCACGATGATGAGTGCCGGGGCATCCCTTGTGAGATCGCACCCTTCGTGATGGTCAACCACTGGGGCACCATCATCCTTGCGGAACCGCTGGAACTGCCAGATGATGGGCGGCGATATATTGACGAGGACATCGACTGGAACTACGCTCCTTTGGATGGCGAGGACACCGCCAATCACAAACCGTGCACTACCATTTCTGATTTTATGACCGCCTATGCCCACTAAAACTGTATTAAAAATACCGTATATTCTGTTTTGTATTAAAATCAGCCGTTTTCAGACCATTTCAAGGTGCAAAACATAGTCTTAAAAATGTCGCTCGTTATCTTTGAGCCAGAAAGGAGACGCATGAACATCTATGGCTATTGCCGAATCTCTACGGTAAAGCAGAGCATTGACCGTCAGATCCGCAACATCAAGGCCGAATACCCGACTGCCCATATCGTGCAGGAAGCCTACACCGGTACATCCATCTTTCGCCCGGAGTGGCTGAAGCTCTACCGGGTTCTGAAATCCGGGGATACGGTGGTGTTCGATTCGGTGTCCCGGATGTCCAGAAATGCAGAAGAAGGTTTTGCTCTGTATGAAGATCTCTACCATAAGGGCATCCGGCTGGTGTTCTTGAAAGAGCACCACATCGACACCGAGACCTACAAAAAAGCCCTGTCCGGCAGCATTGCCATGACAGGGACAAATGTGGACTTCATCTTAAAGGGCATCAACGAGTATCTGATGGCCTTGGCAAAGGAGCAGATCAAGCTGGCCTTTGAACAATCCGAAAAAGAAGTTGCCGATCTGCACCAGCGTACCCGTGAGGGACTTTTGACCGCCCGGCTGAACGGCAAGCAGGTTGGCCGTAAGAAAGGCATTGGCTTTGAAACCAAAAAGTCCAAAGCAGCCAAGGAGAAGATCCGTGCCCATTGTAAGGCGTTTGGCGGCACATTGGATGACATGGAGTGCATGAAATTGACTGGACTTGCCCGGAATACATATTATAAGTATAAGAGGCAGATTCGGGCTGATTTGACTGACGAGGGAAAACTTAAAAAGGAAGAGCTGTTATGAAAAACGAAAAATGTGTAAAAGATGAACCCCATAGCGACTTTACAAAGGAGGAACAACAGGAATTTTTGAAGTTGTTGAATCGCATAACCCCGGAACAGCGTGAAGCACTGAAAAAAGTTCTGAAGTCCTTTATCTAATGAAGAAGGATGCCAGGTGACGCAATGGTCGCCGGCATCCTTCTTTTTTGTAAGGGTTTGCTTTATTCAGGCAGAAATGCCCGAATCAAATCCAAAATAGCGGTTCTTTGCGAGGGCGAAAGTCTATCCCAGATGGTCAAAAGGGATTTCTGCTCCTCTGTCAAATGGTGAACAGCAGCGTCCTCTTCAAAAAATTGCGAGAGTGTGATGCCAAAGCCGTGACATATTTTTTCAATAGAGGTCACATTAGGCTGAAGATTTCTTCTGCGCCACGTTGATAAGGTGGATTGCGTTAGACCGGAGTTCTCGGCAAGTGTGTATTCAGACCATCCACGAGCCAACCGCTCCCGGTCGATCCTTCCCAGAATGTCAAAGTTTGGTTTCTCGCGTTCCATGTCATAGACCTCCTTGGATAAATCGTAGTGTTACTTACGATTTTAAGGGTGGATAGCTTGACATGTAATTCTATAAATCGTATAATTTTTACAAGATAAATCCAATTACAGGCGAGTGCATTGAGCGTTATGGAAAAGGGGATGAATCGAAAACAGCAAGTTGCAAGGGTTCAATTCTGTGTGGCGGTACATTTGAGAAAGGTTGGAGCAAAAAAGATGGAAATGGTTGTCTTTATCGTGTATTGTGTGTTGAGTTACTGGGCGGTCGGGCAGACCATCTACGCAAACAAAATTCAAATTGGGCCAATGAAGGATATTTTCCTGACAAGATTTGTTCTTGGCGTGCTGCTGGGACTGATTTTGATTCCAGTGGCGATTCTGAAAAAGCTGTTCATCCATTGAGATGGGAGGAAACATCATGAAAGAACGATTTGAAATCTATGATGGCAGTGCAGAAGCTAAAAAAGCCAAAGGAAAATCCAAAAATCTGAGCGGCTTTCATCCGCTGTTTACCGCAGCTGCCCGCAGAAGCATTGCGCTGGATTCCTTAAAGATCTGGCTGCTGCTGGGGTTCGTTGTGGGCGTGGTGACAGGTGTTGCAACCGGTGCCGGAGCAGTGTCGGTCCTTTTGGGGCTTCTGATCGCCGCAGTGATCTACTTCGGCTTCCGGGATGATGTCTACAAAAAAGTATACGGCCCGGAGCATGATAGAGGCCAGCTGCCGTTGCCGGAAGGAATGAGCTGGGAGGAAGCCGTAGACCGCATCCGCCGTGGATTTGCCAACCCGGACGTTGAACAGGTCACAGATACTGCGGATGCCATGACCTTTTACAGCAAAAAGCGTGGTACTTATCAACTGAAAAACACAGCCGATGGTCTGAAAATGACCATCCTGACCAAACCGTCCAAAAGCAGTAAGAAAGAATATCTGTATGCAGTTTTCAGCAGCGTTCTGCTGTCGCAGGTGATCGCCATCCTGTACCCTGAAAAAATTTCTGCGGAGCAGGTGGAAGAAGAAAAGGCAGCGGTTCGGAAGCTGTTCGGCGCACACAAGATGCCGTTGTTGATTGAGCTGGCGATTACGGCGGCGTTTGTCGCGTTTGCGGTATATATGTTATATCCTGTGCTTTACTCAGACAATGCTCGCTCCAAAGGAATTTCGGACGGATACTTTAGTGCTTTTCCGGCAGGAGCAACGGTTGGCGAGGTATTGGACGATTTTTTTGCAAATGGAACGTGGGAAAACTATGAACAGGACGGAGTGACTTTTGTCCACTACAGCGGTGAGTGCGTCAGCACACAAACGGGAGAAAAAGCCACCGTTGGCATCTATTTCAAGTTGAATGATGACGGCTCTTTTGAAATCGACCGGATGACCATGGACGGTGAAACGATGAACCTATTAAGGCAGAACATCACGCTTTCCGAGATCAGTAACAGCTATTGCAACGATCATGGAATTGCCAGCAGCAATGCGCTTGACGAATTGGAAAATGCTTTGGATGATGCGCTTGCAGATTCATCTTCCAGCGTCAGCATGGCAGAACCTGAGAGCGAAACCTACACAGAGGATACGGATTCCGACAATTCTGCCCAGACGGCTACCAGATCAGACCGTAAAGTTGTTAGCACGAATGGAATGGATACCTATTCGGAACTTTCTGGCGAGATCTCTGTAGACGTCAACTCCTATGAGTTTGGAGAAATGCCGGAAAGCACGAAAGAGTACTACCTCAGCTATGGGAGTGATTTTAAGACTGCATGGCTGAATGCAATGTATACGGATGTATACGAATACAGTGGAAAGTATAGCAATCTGGATGCTTTGTCACGATTTATAGAGTATCTGAAGTTTTACGATGAAGCTACTGATTATATGGAAGTTGAGGGGATGATACAAGACCTTCATGAGATATGGTATGATTTTGACATCGAAACATTGACGGAGGAAGATGCGGGAGTATATGTGGACAGAGTGATTCAGATGGCTGAAGCCAACGGTGCTGAAATACAGATTTGGTAAAAGTACAAGAGTGTAAAATCCTTCTGGAAATTTGGCGGACGAACGCATTAAAAATCAATAAGATTAAATCCCGCTGGATTCCTGCTGCGGAGTCCAACGGGATTCTTTTTGCCCCAAACGAAGGATACGGCTCACTGACAGTGGCTCATATACTGGATCAGGTCTTGTTTGTAAACCTTCCAGAGTTTTCCCATCTTGAAGGCGGGAATTTCGCCGCTGTTCAGAAGACGAAGCAGTAGATTTCTTCCAACATGTGTAATTTCCATGACCTGCCGGAAGCTCAGGACATCGGGATAGTTGTCTAGCATTGAAAATCAACTCCATTCTTGTGATTCTGGTGAATTTTCGTTCTGTTTTGCACGGATCATTTTTTGTTCGCTCAAAGCCCTTGTATCCTTGTGCATAAGGGCGCACATGGAAATCTGCCGCATTGACGATCGTTCAGGATGCGGCAAGGGATGATCACGTCGTTGATCTCTAATTTTTCCAAAGCCTTTGCGATTTTCTTTTTATGATGTATCTTATCAGTCAGTTCCGGCTCATCCTGCGCTGCGATATACGCAGCGACAAGTTCTTTGGTATCGTCATCAAGGTTGCTCGTTTGTACGGCTTTCAGAGCAGTTGGAACGTTATACCACGAATGCTTGCCAAAAAAATCGACGGCATACCGATATAGAAAGAACGGAATATCATCGCTGATTTTATCAAAATAATGAAACAGCGCATGATTCCTAAACCGGAGTTTTGAAGATTCCAACTTATCGTGTTCAAATTCTTTCAGACTGGGGCGCTTTAATTGAATTTCATATCGAATCAGATTTTTTGAGCGTTCCAAATCATCTGGAGAAATCGGATAGCTCTCCTTTTCACAATTCAAGAGCTGCTGATGCTTGTCATAGAGTGCAAAATCGTACCATGTTTTTTCAAATTTACAGCTTCGGATCTCATTGTGCTGGTTATAGTGCAGTGCGCGACCTTTCCTGTACGGGTCAACGCTTCCTGCATAACGAATAATTTTTACCATCAGCGAGGAATCGCATTTCACATAGAAGTCTTGTGTAATATCCAACCGATGCATTTTCCATTTAACAGACTCCTCAATTTCAAGGAGTCCAAGCTGCTCTAATTCATCCAGAAATGCCTGCTCTTGCATGACCAAACCTTCTGGCGACAAATCTGTTAAACTTAAACGAGATGGATCACCTGCGATTCGAGCGAGGTTCACACCAGATAACGTTATGTATCGCTTCTTAAAATCTGGATAATCTGCCAATGTGATGGTCAAACCACCATCTTTTCTTTTATAAGAGTAGCCTTTTTTCGAGGAGCCATGATACGGAATCCGATAGTATTTTCCAGCGGATACCATTTTTTGAATTGCCATAAATACAGTACGCTTCGCTTCGCAATCCGTGTACGTTCCGTTCACTTCAAATGTATGAATGGAAGGTGCTAAAAGTGGGAGTTTCTTTGCCATTGTCATAAAAAACACCTCATTTTGTGATTTATCAGGATGTTATGAATCAAATAGAAATTGATCGGGAGGAACAACTACTATAAAAACGCATAGCATTCTATCTGGTGATTTATGACACTGTTATCCATAGATCGAAATCTAATAGAATGATAATAAACTGCTTTTTGGGGCTTTCTTATAGGGCGATTTGATCAAAGGCAGCGTATTTTCTATCTTTGCACTTCAAATTCATTGTGACAAATGAAAAAATCATTACAGATCACAGTAAATCCAGTTTCGACATTTGGGATGGTTTTCGTCCGATCAGACAGGTCTGGTTTTCTTTATCAAGAGCCAGCGGGCATTTTGTGTCTTGTTTTGTGAGTGGAAAGAAGGTACAATAATAGCAAATGACTCACATCTGCGAGGTGATACCATGCTGAACATCTACTTTGGAGATATGCCGGAGGCAGTCTACAATACGTCGGTCTATTTTAACTATACCTACGAGGACGAGTGGCTGACTTCTGACTTTGCTAAAGAGGTCATCAAGAAAATTGATAAGTCCGACGTCAAAGGCCCTCATGCGGTGGAAAGCCCGGTTCTGGGGGTCATCTCGCCGGAAAAACTGTCTGGCGGCACGAAAACGCTTTTGCTGATGGCAAACGACCCGGAAAAGGTATTCAATGCCTCGACTTGTGGCGATAACTGTGCACCTTTTATTCTGAAGCTGGCGAAAAAGAAGAACTTGACCATCAACCTGCGGCATCTCATGGATTTCGGCAAGAAGAAATTCCCGGTGGATGTGAAAGTACTGAATACCGGTGATGTGGTGCACAGCATGGAAGAACTGATGCCGATTGCATTTCAGTTTGTGTGACAGCTGAAAGTGAGTTTTTTTGACGAATTGAAATGAAATTCTGAGATTGATATTTTTCGGTTGCTATGGTAAAAAAGCAGGTTGCTGATCTGCCCGCCATCGTCAGTAAAGACGAAGCCTATCAGAATGCTATAAAAAACTCAGATGCACGGAATGCTCGTGTTGAAAGCGACCGTGCAACGATGCAGGCGATTCTCGATTCCATGAGTACGACGATTGAACTGTATAAGGCAGTGAACGAAAACCCGGCACTCTGTAAGTGGATTCAGGATATGGTTTTTGCCAACACGTATCAGACTTCGCCGCCTGCCAAAGAAGATCAGCCTGATTTCGATTGAAACACCAAAAGATATGTGATAAAATCAACTTATGATAGGGGATTATGCCCATCACCGGGTGCTCGGCCTATCAATTCGCATGAAATCTGGATTTTGGAAGGAAGCAGCTATGCGTATTGACAATCTGACCTTGAAGAATTTCAGGAACTTTGAAAATGCCGAGATTCCGCTGAATCCTAAAATGAATATTGTGATCGGCAACAACGGAAGCGGAAAAAGTTCTCTGCTTATGGGTGCATTGACCGCCGCCAGCACTTTCTTCCTTGGAATTGACTATGCTTCTCCACGCAGCATTAAAGCGGAAGACGTTCGCCATGTGGCGTATGAAACCAATAAAATTTACCAGCAGCGCGAAGTTTATCCGGTTGAAGTGTCCTGTCAGGGTGTTGTAAACGGTAGTGCTTGTACATGGTCTCGCTCTCTGAGTGGACCAAAATCCAACACTACCTATGGTGCTGCATCGGATCTGAAAAAAATTGCATCGGAACTTCAAAAAGAAGCAGCACTTCCTTCTTCGCAAACGGTACTGCCACTCATTGCTTACTATGGTACGGGTCGCCTGTGGGCACAAAAGCAGGCGAAGCAGAAGGAAAAACAGAAGCTGAAGTCCCGCTTTGAAGGCTATCAGGACTGCATCGCAGAGCAGGCCACGGACAAGCAGCTTATGGAGTGGTTCAGCGACATGACTCTCCTTGTCAGTCAGGAAGGACCTATTCCGCAGGTGAGTGCAGTCCAGCGGGCGTTGGAATGCTGCTTTGCGGATTTGATCGACCATGATGAAACGCAGCGCGTTAAGGTGGAATATCGCCAGAGGTATCGGGCGATTGTTGTTGAATACGTTAATCGGAATGGTGAACATGAGCTTCATCCGATGTCTGAGATGAGTGATGGATACCGGTCTGTGCTGAATATGGTAGCAGATATTGCGCACCGGATGGCTGTTTTGAATCCTCAGCTCGGCGATTCTGTTTTGGAAACACCCGGTATCATCATCATTGATGAGATTGAATTGCACTTGCATCCCGGCTGGCAAAAGCGAATCCTGAATGATTTGACAACGGTTTTTCCCAATATTCAGTTTATTGTATCCACGCATTCCCCGGAAGTGATTACTTCCTATAAGGATGCAAATCTTATTCTGCTGAAACATGAGGGCAGTGCAACACAAATCGATTCTGCCTATGGCAAGGATGTAAACACTGTTCTGCGAAGCATCCTGCTGGTTGGAGATCGTCCGATTGAAATTGAAAAGCTCTTTGATAAATTCTCGGAGCTTCTCCATAAGGAGGATTACGCAAAAGCCAAAGAGGTGCTGGAAAATCTGGAACAGATTTTGGGATATGATGATCCGTCCGTCTATGAGGCCAGAAGCAGTCTGGAAATCGAGCAAATGGAGTGGCCGGAATGAGGTATATCAAAAAGTCAGAAACGGAACCGCGAGACTTGCGAGAGTATAAAAAGAACTGTCGCAAAGCATCCCCGCCGTTAAAAATCACCTATAAAGATATGCCGAAGGACGGTACACGGCAGCAGTTGGCACGAGACCAAGGTTACCTTTGCGCATATTGTATGCGTCGTGTAAGTCTTGATCCGGCAGACCAACTCAACTATCTGAATATTGAACACCTTGATCCGCAAAATCAGTTGACGGATGAGGCAGCTACGGATTTTTCAAATCTTCTGGGCGTGTGTCCCGGAAATCGGAGTTCTACGGAAAATGCAAAAAAGACTTGCGATGCCTACCGTGGAATCTTGGAAGAAGATCAGCAGACAATGCGCTTGAATCCGCTGGATGAAGCTCAGATGGATACAATCTTCTACCAAAGAAATGGTGAGATAGGATCAACCGACACGGAACTTAACAAGGAACTTTCCGACAAGCTCAACCTGAACAGTGAAGCGGCCTACTTACCGCAAAATCGTGAAACTGCTTACAGTCAGTTGGTAAGATTTCTGAAAGCCAAAAAGCCCATAGGTGAATGGTCAAAGCCATTTCTTCAGCAGGCATGGCAGTTGTTTTGTACGCCGGACAAAACAGGGCTCTATCGGGAATATGTTGGGGTCTATGAATACTGGCTCAAGCATTGGATGAAGAAGTGATTTCGTGCTAAGTGTTAGTCTGCTATACCGGTGCTTGAAACACAAAGTCTGCTGCCAGGCTCAATATCATGTGTTTTATAGCCTGCTTGAAATAAAAACGGCATACCACCGTAAATCCCAATACTCTGCAATTTTGGCACCCGCCCAGGCTGCGATTAAGTCTCCCCGGAAATAAAATCTGATAGGACAAAGAAGAAAAAAGCTCTTGGCTTCTGTAATGGAGGCCAAGAGCTTTTTTGTATCTTGTTTTGTAAGCGGAAAGAGGTTCCAATAATAGAAAAGAAAGCGTACATCGGTCGAATAAGGTGGTGGATTTATGAATGGTTTAAAGTTAAAAGAAGAAGTATTTATGCACAAAAAATGATCGATAAAATTGTACAAAAGGCGAATGGAATCTCTATGAATTTTATGTTAACATCTTATTACAACACGTGATTCCTCGGAAGCGTCAGTTGTACTTGTGAACAAAGGATAGTGCTCGGTAGAGTGTCTATACCTGCAGGTATAATTGTGACTGCAGTCCGAGGCTTTTTCTTTATCCGAAACGGAGAGGGTGGGTGCTATGCGAATTGTTCGGAAAATCAATAACAGTGCCGCTGTTGCTCAGGACTCCCGCGGGAAGGAACTGATCGTGATTGGTAAGGGCATCGGGTTTCCGGCGGTTCCATACGAACTAACGGATATGTCGCGGATAGACCGCACGTTTTACGATATCGACCCGCGTTATTTTGAGATGATCAGTACTCTTCCGCAGGAGATTCTTCTGGCGAGTGCCGACATTACAGAAGATGCGCAGGTCGTACTGAATACGACCCTTAACTCCAACCTGCCGCTGACACTGGCCGACCACCTGAACTTTGCGGTGGAGCGTTTTCGCAGCGGGTTGAACCTGACGATCCCCATTGCCTATGATATCCGTCATCTGTATCCCAATGAGTTTGATCTGGGCGTAAAAGCATTGGATATCCTGAAGGAATACACGGGGGTCTCACTTCCGGATTCCGAAGCGGTCAGCATTGCAATGCATTTGATCAATGCTGAAATCGAAAACAGCGAGATCCATTCCCTCGTAAAGGCGTTGGAGATTCAGGAAGGCGTGGAGTCCATTGTGGAGCGGGAAATGAACCTGAAACTGGATAAGGACAGCTACAGTTACTATCGGTTCACGATGCATATCCGCTATCTCATCCAACGGCTAATGAGCGGTACTCAGAGCGAAACGGGGAGTGGCAGCATGGTAAAGATGCTGGCCAATGATTACCCTAAAACATATATCTGTGCTAAAAAGATTGCGGCTTTCTTGCAAAAGCAGGAGAATTGGTGCTGTAATGATGAGGAGCTTCTCTATTTGATGTTGCATATCAACCGCGTCTGCCAGAAAAATACATAAACAGCTTCCGTTGCTTGGAGCGGCACTCGCCATTTGCGGGACGTGATCCGGGGACAGAGCGCATCCGACCTGAAAACGCTTGCGTTTTCAGGTAGTTTGAAGGCGCTTTGTGCCCGGATCTTTTATTACATATTGAATGAATAGCGGTGCAGGGCCCGCATCGCTTTTCAGATAAAAAATCAGGAGGATTAGCCATGAAACAGGATGCATTCTTTCAAACTATCATACATCACATCGGTGGTGAAGGCAATGTTGCACGAAAACGTTTTGACGGAGAGCACCTGTATGTCACTGTGAAAGACAGCGGTATGGCAGATCTAGAAGAACTGAACCGTTTGGATGGGGTTTCCGGTACGGAACTGAACCGGAACATTCTGTCCGTTACCATCCAGGAAGATTTTTTGGAGGATGTTACAATGGCAAAAGATTTCAAACAGCTGGCGCAGAATATCATGACGTTGGCTGGAGCAAAGGAAAATGTTACTTCCGTATTTCACTGCATGACCCGTCTGCGCATGACGGTCAAGGACGTCAAGAAGGTAGACCAGAAAGCTATCAATGATCTGGACGGCGTGTTGGGCGTCACCTATCAGGGCGGTCAGCTGCAGGTCATCATCGGCAAGGATCTGCTGAAGGTTTATGAAGAGGTGCTGAAGCTGGGTTACAGCGATGGCGGTGCTGTGGACGAAAAACTGGACGGTGACCTGAAAGGCGAAAAGATTTCAGTTGGGCAGGCAGTGATTGGTTACATTTCCGCTGCCGTACAGCCTATGGTTCCGGCACTGATCGGCGGCGGTATGATCAAGGTGTTCCTGCTGCTGATCTCCAAGGTTTATGCTCCCTTTGCGGACAGTTCTACTTATACGCTGCTGAGCATCGTGGGCAATGCGGTATTTTATTTCATGCCCATTCTGGTCGCTTATGGAGCGGCCAAGAAACTGGGTGCGACCCCCACGTATTCCATGGTCGTGGCCGGTGCACTGGTCGCTCCTGAATGGACGGCTATTGTAAGTGCTGGCGATCCAGTCACCATGTTTGGTATCAATGTTGCCTTGAAAGGATACGGCAGTTCTCTGCTTCCTGCGCTGCTGCTGGCAATCGTTGCGTATTATGTGGAAAAATTCCTGAACAAAGTGATCCCCGGCGTGTTCAAGCCTATCTTTGTCGGTACGTTGACAATGGCCGCCACCTATGCCGTCTCGATCCTTGCACTGGCGCCTCTGGGTCAGCTGGCAGGTACCTATGTCACCGCCGCGATCCTGTGGTTGTATAACATTGCAGGCCCCATCACGGTTGCTCTGTTTACGGCTCTGTTCCCCTACATGGTCATGACCGGTATGCACATGACCTTGGGAGCTCCCATGATCCAGCTGCTGTCGGAAACTGGTTTTGATCCCCTGTTCCGCCCTGGTATGCTGCTGTCCAACATGGCAGAAGGCGGCGCTTCTCTGGGTATCGCCATCAAGGCAAGGGACAAGGCAATCAAATCCGAAGCACTGTCCGTTGCAGTGGGCTGCATCTTTGCTAGTGTGACCGAGCCGGCCATTTACGGTTTTAACCTGCCGCTGAAGAAACCTATGTGGGCTGTTTCCCTCGGTGGCGCCATCGGTGGTGTCGTGGCCGCTCTGCTGGGTGCCCATAACTACGAGTATGGTTCTTCCTCCCTGTTTGCCCTGCCGATCTTTGAGGATACCATCGTGGCTATGGTTATTGCAATCATCGTGACGATCGTAGCATCCTGTGTACTTACGATTCTCTTTGGCTTTGACGAGGAAATCTTGAAGAAACACTGATCTCAAAATTTTGTTCGCCCCGGGGAGCGCATGCGTCCCGGGGCGTTGGAGGTATTATGAAACTTAAGTCCGATTTTTTGTGGGGTGGAGCACTTGCGGCTAACCAGTGCGAGGGTGCCTGGCAGGAAGACGGCAGGCTGCCTGCGTCTGCTGACTTTCTGCCGGATGCAGCCCACGGCAGATGGAATGCCATGCTGCATCCGGGAAACATTCTGGAAACGCGGTACGATTATTATCCTAGTCGGGAAGCAATTGATTTTTATCATCGATACAAAGAGGATATCCGCCTTCTTGCAGAGAGCGGGATCAAGGCGTTGCGTTTGTCCATTTCATGGACGCGGATCTATCCGACCGGGGAAGAGAACGCCCCGAACGAAGATGGCCTGCGTTTTTACGAGGAACTGTTTACGGAGTGTCGTAGGTACGGGATAGAGCCGGTGGTCACCCTGTGCCACTTTGATGTGCCGGAAGCCCTGATCCGGAAATATGGTGCCTGGGCAGACCGCAGGCTGATTGCACTGTATGAAAAATATGCTGCCACCGTGTTTGACCGTTACCGGAATCTGGTAAAATACTGGATGACCTTCAATGAGATCAACATGATCACCCACATCCCTTATCTGGGCGGTGGCCTGCTGGTGGACAAGGACGACCCGGAGTTCAACCAGATCGTGTACAATGCCGCGCATAACCAGCTGGTGGCAAGTGCCTGCGCGGTGCGGATCGGTAAAAAAATCAACCCGAATTTCCGAATTGGATGCATGATGGCGGCCGGAAGCTTTTATCCCTATTCCTGTAACCCCAATGATGTGATGGAAGCACGTATCAGTAACAACAAAAATTACATTTTTCCGGATGTCCAATTGAACGGCTGTTACTCCGGATTCGCCCGGAATTACTTTGCAAAATTGGGCATCACGCTGGACGAACAGCCGGGTGATGACGAACTTCTGGCTCAGAACACCTGCGATTTTCTGGGATTCAGTTACTATTCCTCCAGGCTGATCTCCACGGATCCGGAGCATCTGAAAAATGTGGCGGATGGCAACGCCATTACTACCCTGCGCAACCCGTATCTGCAGATCACGAAATGGGGACGTCAGATCGACCCGGTCGGCTTGCGCGTGACCATGAATGATCTGTATGATCGCTATCACAAGCCGCTGTTCATTGTGGAAAACGGTTTGGGCGTGGAGGATACTCTGGAAGTGGACGGTTCCGTCCATGACCCCTACCGGGTGGAGTATCTCGATGCTCATATCACCCAGATGAAAAAAGCCGTTCTGGAGGACGGCATTCCCTGCATGGGATATCTGGTCTGGGGCATCATCGATCTGGTCAGCGCGGGCGGCGGTGAAATGGATAAGCGGTACGGACTGGTCTATGTAAATAAACATAACGACGGCACCGGAGACCTCGCCCGCTACAAAAAAGATTCTTTTGGTTGGTATGCACAGAAGATTCGGGAAGAGTGCTATGAATAAAGCATATAAGCAGTATTTTGATCTGATATTTGGCTCCACACTACTGACTTTGGGTATCTACCTGTTTGTCACCCCCAATGGTATCAACTTTGGCGGTGTGATAGGCCTGGCTCAGATTATAGAGATTTTTCTGCGTAGGTTCATTGCAATCCGCAGTGATGCAAACCTTGTTGGTATGATCAATTTCCTCATCAATGTACCGCTGTTCCTGATAGGATACCGGGTCATGAGCCGCAGGTTCTGCATCAAAACCATGCTCTCGGTAGCAGTGCAGACGTTGCTTCTCTCAGTACTTCCGCCGCTCAAAGCACCCCTTGTGGAGGATGTGCTGCTAAACAGTATCTTCGGCGCTATTCTCTGTGGTGTAGGTGTCGGCTATGCGCTGCGGGGCAGTGGGTGCTGCGGCGGCATGGACATTGCATGCATGTGTCTGGTAAAGAAATACCCAGATTTTAAAAGCGGACGGCTTTCTATTTATGTCAATGCGGTTCTCTTTTCGGTCTGCCTATTCCTTTTTGATTTGGAAACTACGATGTACTCCATCATCTTTGTGGCAATCCTGTATACGGTGGCAGATAGGTTTCACGACCAGAACATCAATGTGGCGGCCCTGATATTTACGGATGTTTCCACTGTGCAGACTGAAATCCTGCAGAAGATGGGACGCGGCGTCACCTTCTGGAACGGATACGGTGCGTACACCAACCACCCTAAGAAGATCCTTTTCTGTGCCGTGAACAAGTATGAAATCGGGGAGCTGCAGGAAATTATTCACGAGCAGGATCCCAATGCCTTCGTCACATTCTTTGTAGGTCCTCTGATCCATGGCGGATTTGAAAAAAGGCTATGAGATTGAGGGTAATCGCATAGAACAAATGAAGCGAGGAACGCCCTGTAATTTTGGCACCCGCCCAGGCTGCCATCAAGAACCCCCGCAAGTAATTGCGTGAGCGCTTGAAAAAGCACAAATAAAACAAACGAACCGCCCCGGTTTCCGTAACAGGAAGCCGGGGCGGTTTTTGTGTTGCAACGTACAGGAAAAGCAGAAAATATCTTTTACAGAAAGGACAAGCAAACTGTCCAACAGGATCGTTATAATAGACAGACAAAAGGGCATAAACGCCATCAAAGGAGAGTGCACAATGAAAAAAATATGGATGTTTCTGCTGGGCGCGGCATTTGCCGCCGAACTGTTTCTGCTTGTCTGCATGGCAAGCAGAAGTGCATCACCGCGTCAGGTAATGTACACTTTTAAGGATGATGTATGGGATGTGATCTATCGGCTGAACCGCAGATGGAATTTGTGAGAAAAGCACTTGGCTTTTTGGAGGATGGACAGACAAGCTGTCCATCTTTTTTTGTATACTGGGGTTGTGCAAAAGAGACAAAAATTTGCAGCTGTTTCACAAAACAACAAAATTTCACACAAAGAATTGCGACTGTTGTTGCACTGTGTTACAATGAGCAGAGAAGGAGAATGAACCGTGCGTAATAGTAGATTAGACCGTATACTCTATATCCAGCAGGTGCTGGTACAGGGCGGGGTGCTGAATAAACAGCAGACGGCTGACCGCTTCGGTGTCAGCGAGAAAACCATCCAGCGCGATCTTGATACCCTGCGTAGCTATTTTGCAGACAGCGAGCCGCGCCGGGAGATCTTATACAACTCCGCAAAGGGCGGCTATCTGCTGGATGACACGCTTTCCCGCTTCCTCACCAGCAGCGAGATTCTGGCGGTATGCAAGATTTTGCTGGAAAGCCGTTCCATGGTCAAGGAGGAAATGTTCCCCATTCTGGACAAGCTGATTTGGGCTTGCACCCCGCTGGATCGCTTGAATCAGGTCAAAGACCTCATCAGCAACGAGCGCTTCCATTACGTTGAGCCGCAGCATGGTCGGAAGTTTATTGAGAGTTTGTGGGACATCGGTACGGCAGTAGAAAATCACAATGTTATGGAAATTACCTACTGCCGCACCCATGACGGCGAGACCCGTGTGCGCACCATTGAGCCGGTGGGCATCCTGTTCAGTGAGTATTATTTCTATCTGGCAGCGTTCATCGAAGGCATCGACAAGGATAAGCACTTCAAGAATCCGCAGGACAACTCCCCGACGATTTACCGCATCGACCGTATCCAGAACTATAAGACCCTCGATCGGCACTTTGCCCAGCGCTATACCGATCGCTTTCAGGAGGGCGAGATGCGCAAGCGCATCCAGTTTATGTACGGCGGCGAGTTGCAGACCATCCGGTTCGAGTATACCGGGCCAAGTCTGGAATCCGTTCTCGACCGACTGCCCACTGCAAAGGTTTTGCAGGTGACGGAAAAGGGCTGGATCGTGGAAGCCGAGGTGTTTGGAACCGGTATCCAGATGTGGGTGAGAAGTCAGGGAGACTATATAAAAATTATAAATACATAGGGAGACTATCATCATGAGCAAAATTCAGGTGGAAGTACGTTTTACAGATAAACTGGAGTCTATCCGTGTGGGTGGGCAGGACATGGAAATCCCGAATGCCATCAAGACAAAATCTGTTGAAGAATGGTTTGAACCGGCGGCTGGCCGTGTGAATTGGGACGGTCTGGGGGCTGAGATCAAGGCTATGGGTTTCAGCGATGAGAAAAATGCCGTGTACAGCTTTCAGTTCAATGGGCCGGAGGACAAAAAGCGAGAATTCATGGGCTTCGTGGAGCGCTTCTGCCTGGGTGAGGAAGCGCAGCAGGAAACGCAGGAGGAAACCGAGCAGGACTATCTGCAGGATGCCAGTGATTTTCAGCAGGTCGGCAATGCCGAGATGGCGTTTCAGAAGTACATGGTTGCGGCTAGTGAATACGGACGCCCAGATGCACAGCTGGAAGTGGCACGGTGTTACCAGAACGGTATTGGTGTAGCAAAGAATGCGGAAAATGCCGTTGTGTGGTATAAAAAAGCTGCCGAACAGGGTAATGCGGAGGCGCAGTGCGCACTGGGCGAATGCTATTATCAGGCGTTCGGTGTTGAAAAAAATGAAAAAGAGGCCCGCAAATGGTACAAAGAAGCTGCAAATCAGGGAAATGCAACAGCGCAGTATATGACCGGGCGGTTGTATATGGCACTCACGTACAATGTGGCGGCTGTAACGTGGTATACAAAAGCGGCTGAGCAAAACTGCCCGGAAGCGCAATGTGAATTGGGCAAGTGCTATGAAACCGGAGACGGCGTCGGCAAGAACGAGGCAAAGGCTGTAGAGCTGTACCGTAAGGCGGCAGGGCAGGGCTATGCGGAGGCACAGAAAAAACTGGGTGACTGCTATACTCATGGCACAGGTGTCGCAAAAGACTTGGAGCAGGCGTTTGAATGCTACAGCAAGGCGGCAAAACAGGGCAATGCAAGAGCGCAGAACAATCTGGGCGTTTGCTATATGAAGGGCAATGGCGTAACGAAAGACCTTGTGCAGGCAGTTGAATGGTATGAAAGAGCAGCAGAGCAGGGACTTGCGGCAGCACAGTATACTCTTGGCTATTGCTACAAGACAGGAGAAGGCGTAGAAAAAGACCCGAAAAAGGCTGCGATGTGGTGCGAAAAAGCCGCAGAACAGGGAATAGCAGTTGCACAGAATAGCATTGGCTACTGCTACGATACCGGATTTGGTGTGGAAAAGGATACGAGCAAGGCTGTTTTCTGGTATCGGAAAGCCGCAGAGCAGGGCAATGTGGGAGCACAATATAAATTGGGCGAATGCTACTATTATGGAAAAGGAACAGAAAAGGATAATGAAGAAGCCGTGAAATGGTTTCGGAAAGCAGCAGAACAGGGTGATGCGGATGCACAGTATCAGCTTGGCCGCTGCTATTACTTCGGCAATGGCGTAAATGAAAAGAAAACGGAAGCGGTAAAGTGGTACCAGAAAGCTGCAGAACAGAATCATGCGGCGGCACAATATAATCTTGGTGAGTGCTATTACTATGGCTGGGGTGTAGATAAAAATAAAACGGAGGCGGTAAAGTGGTACAAGAGAGCAGCGGAACAGGATCATGCGGATGCGCAATGTGATCTTGGCTATTGCTACAAGACAGGAGAAGGTGTAACAAAAGACCCTGTCAGGGGAGTGGAGTGGTACCGCAAATCTGCAGAGCAGGGATATGCAAGCGCTCAATTTAATCTTGCAAGATTATATGCCAATGGATATGGCGTGGCACAAAACAAAGAAGAGGCAGTGAAATGGTATCGGAAAGCTGCAGAGCAGGGGATGGCAAGTGCGCAGAACAGTTTGGGCTATTGCTATGACAATGGAGAAGGCGTGGAAAAGAACAGCGCGAAAGCAGTTGAGTGGTATCGTAAATCTGCGGAGAATGGTAATGCAGATGCACAGTACAATTTTGGGTTGTGTTACGAATATGGTACAGGTGTAACGTTATCGAGAGCAACTGCGGCAGAGTGGTACCGGAAAGCTGCAGAGCAGGAGTATGCAGATGCCCAATATAAGCTTGGCGTGTTCTATGAAAATGGATACGGAGTGACGCAGAATAAAGAACAGGCCATGCAATGGTACAAAAAAGCGGCAGATCAGGGCAACGAAAAGGCAAAGAGCGCCATTGACAGAATGCAGAGCAGCGGTATGGGTGCGGCAGTGGCAGCCGGCGCCGCGGCGGCCACTGTAGGTCTGTTGTGGAAAATTTTGAGGGGTTAACAGCAGAAAGGAAAACGAATCATGGCAGACGAGCTTGAGGTGCTTGAAAAACAACAGCTTTCCGCGCAGCGGTCGCTGAATGACCTGACGGACCAGCTGACCCTTGCAGACCATCTGGTGTATAAAAAATATCTGACGGAACTGCAGAACTATGGCATGGTGGAGCTTTCTCAGAAGATGCTGGAGGTGCAGAATCCCGCTCAGTGTATCCGAATGTTCCAGCTGAAGAAACTGACCCTGAAAAAGGGCGAAGATATGTTCCAGAAGCTTTCCACGGTGTATTATTCCAGCATGGCGCAGGGCTGCAGTCTGGCGGTGATGATCGATGTGCCGGAAGGAAATGCAGGTGCCAATATCTATCTGGGCGTTCGCGAGGATCCCCTGAAACAGAGCATGAAGAGCCGCAAGCTGGAAATTTCCAGCAAGGCGTTGCAGAAAGTGCTGCTCTCCAACTTCCCCGGTTCCGATATAAAAGGCATTTCTCCGGAGGCGGGAAAAAAACTGTTGGAAGAAGCCTTTGGCGAAGAGCAGGAGGCGGTGGCCTCAGTGTCCTGTGTGGCAGCGCTGCGCGATAAGTCTAAAACGGAAGATAAAGCCTTTGTGCAGGGCATCGAGCGCTTTATGGACGCGATGGAAGGAGAAAAGTATACTGCGCTGTTTTTGGCAGAACCTGTTTCCAATGAAACGCAGGCGGCTATCCGCAGCGGGTATGAAAATCTGTACAGCACTCTTTCGCCCTTCCGCAAGAGTACATGGTCTTATACCGAGAACCAGAGTACTGCTGTGATGGAGAGCCTGTGCAGTGGAACTTCCCATACCATCAGCGATACTGTCAGCACGACTACAACGGACGGTACGAACCAGTCCTCTTCGGTGACGGACGGCACACAGAAAACGAAAGGGGTCAGCGGCGGTATCAACGGCGGTGTCGGCAGCAGCTTCGGCACCTCGGTCACAAAAATCTCGCCGGTGGCTGGCGGCATTGCAGGCATTCTGGGTCTGGGCGGCTTGGCAGCTTCGGCCCTGATTCCGGGCGCGGGGGCCGTCATCGGCCCGCTGCTTGGCACGGCGGGCAGGGCCATAGGAGGCATGACGCCAGCCAGAACGGCTTTCAACAGCATCGCCCGGAACATCGGCGGCTCCATGGGCGTCAATGCTTCGTGGGGCACCAGTCACTCTACCACCGAACAGACCGGTACTTCGCACAGCACCTCCGATGGAACATCGCATGGAACATCGGACACCACCAGCCAGCAGGAGAGCCACGGCACAACGGACACCCGCGGCACGGGCCGTACTCAGCAGGTGGAACTGTGCAATAAATCGGTGGAGGAACTGCTGGAACGCATTGAAAACCAGCTCAAGCGTGTAAAGGAAAGTGAAGATTATGGCTGCTATAACTGTGCAGCGTATTTCCTTTCGTCTACTCAATCCACAGCACTTTTGGCGGCCAACACTTACCGCGCATTGATGGTAGGCGAGGGCTCCTCGGTGGAGAGCGGTGCCGTCAATGTGTGGAAGAACAATGAGGCAGAAGTGGCACAGCTGCGGGAATATCTCAAGCGGTTCATGCAACCGGTCTTTGCTCGCCCGCTATGGGAGAATGCGCCGGATAGTCTGCTTTATACACCTGCAACGCTGGTCAGCGGGCGGGAACTGCCGATGCACCTTGGCTTGCCCACCCGCTCAGTGCACGGCTTGCCGATTATTGAGCACGCGGAGTTTGGCCGCAATGTGCCGGATGAGGCGATGCCGGATGAGGACAAGATGAATCTGGGCAAGATTTACCACATGGGTAAAGAGGAAGCGGCAGGACTGATCCTGAATCGGCAGGCAATGGCTTCCCACACGTTCATCACTGGCTCGACCGGCACAGGCAAATCCAATGCGGTCTACCATCTGCTGGATGAGATCACAAAGAACGGACAAACGACGTTTCTTGTGGTGGAACCGGCCAAGGGCGAATACAAGAATGTGTTCGGCAATTGTACAGATGTGCAGGTGTTTGGTACAAACCCCAGAGAAACGCCGCTGCTGCGCATGAACCCCTTTGCATTCCCTGAGAATATCCATATTCTGGAACATATTGACCGTCTGGTGGAGATATTCAACGCCTGCTGGCCGATGTATGCAGCCATGCCAGCGGTGCTGAAGGATGCTATTGAGCGCAGCTATCAGAAAGTAGGCTGGGATCTGCGCAATTCGGAGAGCGAGAAGGGAGTTTTCCCAACCTTCTTTGACCTGCTGGATATTCTGCCGGGCGTCATTGAAGAGTCGCATTATTCCAAGGATACCCAAAGCGATTATGTGGGCGCATTGTGCACCCGCGTAAAGTCGCTGACAAACGGTATTTATGGCAGTGTGCTTTGCGCAGAAGATGCGATGAGCGATGCTGACATGTTCGATCAGAATGGGATCGTAGATTTGAGCCGAGTGGGTTCTATGGAAACAAAATCGCTGCTGATGGGCATCTTGGTGATGAAGTTACAGGAATACCGGATGTGCAGCAGCGGGATGAACAGCAGGCTTCGCCATGTCACAGTGCTGGAAGAAGCGCACAATCTGCTGCGCAAGACGTCGGCGGAACAGTCGCAGGAAGGGGCAAACCTGCAGGGCAAGTCGGTGGAAATGCTGGCAAATGCCATTGCGGAAATGCGTACTTATGGTGAGGGTTTTATCATTGCAGACCAGGCACCTGGACTGCTGGATATGTCGGTCATCCGCAACACGAACACCAAAATTATTCTGCGCCTGCCGGACGAAGAGGATCGCAAGCTGGTAGGTAAGTCTGCCGCTCTGAAGGAGGCACAGATCGACGAATTGTCCAAGCTGCCGCTTGGTGTGGCTGCCGTTTACCAGAACGAGTGGCCGGAGGCGGTGCTCTGCAAGATTGAGGCGTATCCCATGCCGGAAAATGCTGTTTACCACAAGCCTTCAAAAATGCCGCATGAAATCAACGCAGAGTTTGTATTCGGACAACTGGCAGTGGGCAAAGAGCTGGAACCGCTGAGCAGTTCGGAGATGGAGCAGCTGAAGCTCTGGCTGAAACGCCATGAGACTGTGCTGAAGCCTGAGGACAGCCGCTACCTGGAACGGGTCTTTGCAGGCGGCGAACTGGATGTGGCTAAGACTCGGAAAGCTGTGTTCGATTTCTTTGGTGGGATTAGCACGGTCGTTGATTACTGTGCCGCAGCCGAAAAATCGCTCACACCCCGTAAAGAATTTCTGGAACAGCTGCAGGGACAGTACGGCCTGAAAGCTGCTGCTGCAGACTGGGTGCTAAATAGCGTGATAAGCATGGGCATGAGCCTGAACCCGGATGCAAAGGCTGTAGATAATCTAAGGACGAATTTTGAACAGCAGGGAGGTCGTGTGCTGTGAGGCGAGAAATCTCAGAAGCGAAACCGATGGAAGCAAAAACGCACATTGGGTTGGATGATGTCGTCAAACGGTCATTTGAGCGTCTACAGAAAGGCGTGATAGAAAAGGCAGAAGAAAAACTGGATGCTGCTACGGAAAAGTCATTTGCAGAGCTAGAAAAAGAGCTGGAATACAAAAATAACGATGATGGAATGCCGTACCGTATGGAGCAGGATCTTTTGTCGGATGCAGAGTATAAAAGAAACGGATATGAGTACACTACCGATCACCTTGGAAGGCTGTTTACAGCCGAAGGAGACCTGCATCTGAAAGAGCATGATGGTCGTCTGCAAATTAAAGACAGCATCCATGACATTGGAAAAGGATATGAAAAAAGTACCGATGATCGAGGTCATGCAATTGCAGATCGCTTTGATGGGGCAAACGATTTGGAAAATCTCATTCCGCAGGATTCTGGACTAAATCGGAACGAATTCAAAAATTTTGAGAATAAACTGGCACAGGAAGTGGAAGCTGGGAAAAAAGTCAATCTGAAATTGGAAATGCATTATCCGGGAGACTCCTTCCGCCCGGATGCCATTACTGCTGTGACAACGATTGACGGAAAGCAGGAAGTTAAAGTATTTCTGAACGATTAGTATTTATAAGTCCACTGCACTTTCAGATTATTACAATCCCGGTCGATTGCACATACAATACAAGTATCACTTCACAAAACGGAGGGTACTTGTACTATGGTGGACTACGCCGACATCGGAAAACGTATTCGTGCCTGCCGCCTTGCAAAGGGCATGACGCAGGAGCAGCTGGCCAATGAGGTCGGCGTGGTAGTTACGCACATCAGCCATATCGAGACGGGCAACTCGGTGCCCAGCCTGAAAACGCTGATCGACATCATCAACGCACTGGACTGCTCCGCAGACGAGCTGCTGTGCATCGAGATCAAAAAAGCAAAGCCGGTGTTCGACAGCTGGATGACCGAACAGCTTGCAGATTGCTCTGCCGATGAGGCAAAGATCATCAAAGAAACGGTGGTCAGTCTGAAAAAATCGCTCCGAAAAGTGTACGGAAAGTCCTCTAAATACAGATATGACTAAAACTTCAAAAACTAAATGTCAGTTGATAGGTATTGAGTGTCTGAAAGAACACCAATAAACAGAATGAACCGCCTCGGTTTCCATAGTAGGAAGCCGGGGCGGTTTTTTATACAAAAAAGAGATCGTTTTTTATAGCTTTGATGAATTGGCGCAGAGTCATTGACAGCAGAAGGGCAGAAGCGTATCTTTGGAACAGAAGGCAGAACAGGGCCATAAATAGCAGTTTTCTTTACCTTGCAAGGACACTTTCGTTTTGATGAGGCACGACCCGGTGTGCCGCTTTTTTCATTTGCGGAGATAAAATGCAAAAAGTACGGATTATAGTACACATTATCTGCTATGCTCGGTACACGGAAGGCACACACACCGGAAAAGGAGCAAAAATGCGCTGGACGTTGAATAAAACAAGGCTTTTGGCTGGTAAAACGGACCCGGAGAATACCAGCCTGTGGCTGCCGCTCTGGATGCACCTGTGGGATACGGCGGGCATCATGGAGCGGCTGGTCCGGCAGTGGCTCCCGGAAAGTGCAAAACGGGCCATGGGCTTTGAGCGCGAGGAAGCGTTGCTCGCGCATGCCCGGTTTCTGGGCGGGATCCATGATATAGGCAAGGCTACGGTAGCCTTTCAGGCAAATATCCTGCGCACTCTGCCGGAGGCGCGGCAGCGGCTGGAAATGTTGACGCCGCTGGACTGTCCTGAACAGAACCGCCGGGAGTCGCCGCATGCCCGGGCGGGAGAGGCAATCCTGCTGTGGGATGATTGTCCCGGCGGGCTAGCCTCCATTGTGGGAGCGCATCACGGCAGGCCACAGAGCTGCGCGGCGGTCGATGATCAGTTAGAGGGTTGGGAGAGCAACTACTACCCCAAGGGACAAAAAAGGTCTGGCAGGGCTTTTGGACAGAACTGCTCATGACTGTTTTGCAGGACTGCGGCTTTGATGATACGACGGAACTGTACGACCTGGACCCGCAGGAGGAAGTGCTTCTGACCGGACTTCTGATCATGGCAGACTGGATCGCCAGCAATACGGAATACTTCCCCCTAATCCCGGTAGAGGAGCTGGGCAGCATGCAGGATTACCCGGCGCGGGTGGACAGGGCTTGGGAAAAGCTGGCCCTGCCCTTCCCGTGGGAGGCACAGCCGGGCATCGCAGACCCGCAGGAGTTTGCGGTGCGGTTCGGCTTTGCGCCCAATGCGGTGCAGAGGGCTGTTCTGGAAGCTGCAGATACCGCAGCGGAACCGGGCATTCTGATTTTGGAAGCACAGATGGGCGTGGGCAAAACCGAGGCGGCGCTGGCCGCTGCGGAGATCATGGCCAGCCGGTTCGGGCTGGGCGGTGTCTTTTTCGGGCTGCCCACACAGGCCACGGCAAACGGCATCTTTCCCCGGCTGCTTGGCTGGGCAGACACGCAGTCTGAGAAGACGCTGCCGCAGGCTATAAAGCTGGCGCACGGCATGGCAGAACTGAACGAGTGCTATTTGCGGTTACAGGGGCGCGGGGTGCAGCTGGAGGAAGATGCGCAGGAAGAGCATCGGGTACAGGTACACCAGTGGTTTCGAGGAAACAAACAGGTACTGCTGGCAAACTTCGTGATTGGCACAGTGGATCAGCTGCTGCTGGCGGCACTTGCCCAGAAGCACGTTATGCTGCGGCATCTGGGACTTGCGGGCAAGGTGGTCATTATTGATGAGTGCCACGCCTACGATACCTACATGAACTGCTATCTGGACCGGACACTGGAATGGCTGGGCTGGTATAAGGTGCCGGTCATTCTGCTTTCGGCCACCCTGCCCGCCCGGCGGCGCACAGAGCTGGTCGAGGCCTACCAGCAGAAAAAGGCTGCCCCGGACGCCCCATGGGAAACCAGCTGCGGCTATCCGCTGCTGACATGGACGGATGGCGCAGAGGTAAAGCAAACGGCCATCCCATCGGACGCACCCGGTCAAACGGTGCAGCTGACCACGCTCACAGAGCCGGAGCTGCCCGCGCTGCTGCGCCGGAAACTGGTCGAGGGCGGCTGCGCGGGGGTGATCGTAAACACGGTCAAAAAAGCGCAGAAGATCGCACAGCTGCTGCGGGAAAGCCTGCCGGACAAAGAGGTGCAGCTGTTCCATGCGCAGTTCCTGATGCCGGACCGTGCGGCGCGGGAAAACCAGCTGATGGCACGCATTGGCAAGGGCTCTGCACCGGAGTGCCGGAACGACCTGATCGTGGTGGGCACGCAGGTGATGGAGCAGTCGCTGGACATTGATCTGGACGTTCTTGTCACAGAGCTTTGCCCCATGGATCTGCTGCTGCAGCGCATTGGACGGCTGCACCGCCACCACCGCAGCCGCCCCGCTCCGTTGCAGCAGGCCTGCTGCGCGGTGCTGGACACCGGGGAAGATGCCTTTGACGCGGGCAGCGAGGCGGTATATGGACAGTGGCTGCTCTGGCGCACCCGGAAGTTTCTGCCCCGGAGCATCCGGCTGCCGGAGGAGATCTCTCCGCTGGTGCAGCGGGTCTACGGCTGGGAGCGGGAAGCTCCCGGCGGGGCGCAGGGTGAGGAAATGCGCTGCATATATGAGCGGACGCAGGAGAAAAAGAAAGCACGCGCCGAAGCATACCTTGTGCCGCAGCCGGAAACGCACCGGCTGGCGCAGCTGAACACGCTGGACGACTGGATGCAGAACGAGGGCGCCTGCTCCGACCCGGCGGCGCGGGCGGCAGTGCGGGACGGCGACCCCTCGGTAGAGGTGCTGGTAATGCAGCGTCGGGCAGACGGCAGCATCCACTTTCTGCCGTGGCAGGAGGGCGGCAGTGCCGTAGCTGCCGACAGCCCGCCCCCACCGGAAACGGCACTGAAGATCGCCCGGCAGAAGCTGCGGCTCCCGGCGGTGTTCGGCAAGGCGTGGAAGGTGGACGGGGTCATCCGGGAGTTGGAAGCGGACAACCGCAGCCGCCTTGCGGCGTGGCAGCTGTCGCCGCTGCTGCACGGAGAACTGATCCTGCTGCTGGATGAAAACCTGACTGCCCGGCTTGCGGGCATGGAACTTTGTTATGACCGTGAAAACGGCCTGTATTACCAAAAGGAGGAGACGGATGAAGGAAATTGAATTCAACTTGCTGACCGAACCGTGGATACGGGTGCGGCTGCGGGACAACACGGTGCGGGAGGTGTCCCTGACCGAGGCGCTGGTGTCGGCGCAGGATTACGCGGACCTTGCGGGCGAGATGCCCACCCAGAACGCCGCCGTGCTGCGGCTGCTGCTGGCGGTGCTGTTCACCGTGTTCTCCCGGGTGGATGCAAAGGGAGAGTCCCGCCCGCTGATGCAGAGCGATGATGCACTGGAGCGTTGGAGTGCGCTGTGGCAGCTGGGGCATTTCCCGGCAGAGCCTGTCCGGGACTATCTGGAGCAGTGGAAGGACCGCTTCTGGCTGTTCCATCCGACACACCCCTTCTGGCAGGTGCCGCAGGCAAAGATCGGCACGGAATACGGCGCGGCCAAACTCAACGGTGAAATGTCGGAAAGCAGCAATAAACTCCGGCTCTTTCCGCTGTATGCGGGGCAGAGCAAGGATCAGCTGAGCTATCCGCAGGCGGCGCGGTGGCTGCTGTGTGTGAACGGCTATGATGACACCTCCGCAAAGCCAAAAGGAAAGGGACTTCCGTCCGTAGGAGCCGGGTGGCTGGGCAAGATCGGTTTTATTCAGGCACAGGGCGATAATCTGTACGAGACCCTGATGCTGAACCTGACACTGCTGCGCGACGGTCGGGAATGCTGGGGCGAAAGCAAGCCCTGTTGGGAATTGGAAGTACCAAAGAGCACGGAACGGACAGAAATTTGCTGCCCGGATAACCCGGCACAGCTGCTCACCCTGCAATCCAGAAGGCTGTTGCTGCACAGGACAGGGGAGAATGTGGATGGGTTCTGTCTGCTGGGAGGAGATTTCTTCCCTTTGGACTTCTTACAGCCGGTGTTCAGCTTCCAGCGGTAGGAGTAATCGGCAATGGGGTGATCACTTCAACGAACTGGTCAATCAATTCGGGAGCAAGACGGGTTCCGTGTACATCGAACTTCTGAAAAAGAGTATATCTCAACAGCCCTGTATTTGATTTCGATACCAAATACAGGGCTGTTTCTTTGATTTTAATACTATATTTTGTACTTTCTTCGAATATCTTGACACCGTACCTTGTGGCTTGTCGCTTATTTGTCGCTTAAATCTGCAATAAGACACTGTATTTGTATTATTGTACCTGAAAGGTAAGGTCAGGCTATGGACAAGTACATTTTGGAACGGGATGGACAGTTAGACTTTTATAAGGTCTTTTTGCCCCGTGTCAATCCCGCTTTAGATATTGATGAAATACTTGCAGACAATAACGATGGGGTTATCAACGGAAACTTGCTTGAATTCAAGTTGCACGTTACCGATTTGAACGCCGTTCTTTTCCAATGTATTAAATACCTGTCTGCCTTGCGCGTCAAAGGCAAGCCCGTTCCGGCGAATATTTTGATTATCGATGTAAACGCCGCCACGCTTTGGCTGTACCGCTCCGCGCCGTATTTGTCGGATATTGAAAAGCTGTATTTCGGCGGCGCATCAAAGGACAATAGTGGATTTATCGGTTGCAACGCTGAAACAGTGTTGCACTTTGATAAACCGCTTGACGTGGAAAGCATTGTTACCCTGCTCAAAGAATGCAACTATACAAAGATACACATTGATGAAAATTGCATTGTTGGGTGGGCTATGTCCTTTTACAAAGCAGTACCAATGGCGCGGAAAGAAGATTTCCTTGGTGATGATACAGGCAAGCACAAAACAATCGGGGAAATTAGAAAACCCGTTCATTTTAAACGGTACATTTACCCTTATACCGGGCAAACAAATGTCAAATTTAATTATTTGATGGATAAGCTAAATGACACGCTTCAGAAAAAGAACTTGGGGGCATTTTACACGCACAAGCTGTATGCCGAAAAGTCCCTTGAATTGGTGCGGGCTGCAATCGCCCGTGTTCCCACCGGAAATGACTATATCATTCTTGACAGGTGCGCCGGAACAGGAAACCTTGAAGCAGGTTTGACAGACGAGGAACTTTCACATTGTGTTGTTTCAACAGTAGAATATTATGAGTACAAGGTACTTCAAGAATTGTTAGGGGCAAAGGTTCGGCACATTATCCCGCCTATTGAAATGACAGACACATTTAACGCCGGGCTAGTTTCGGGCGCAGACGCTTTAAGCAAAGAATATATAGAAAATCCGGTCATAAAGCAATACATTGCCAACCCACAATGCACGATTATATTGTTTGAAAATCCACCGTATGCAGAAACAACTTCTGCCGAACACCAACGACAGGGACAAAGCAAAAAATCATCTACTTGGAAACAAAGCTATGTAGTAACTGAAATGAAAAAAGAAGTCAAAGGAACAGCGTCCAACGATTTAGGAAACGTTTTCATTTGGTCTGGTTTTAAATATTATTTGCGGCAACCAACAGATAGCTATATAGTGTATTCTCCTGTCAAGTATTGGAAAGCGCAACATTTAATTGACAGGAAATTTGTCAAAGGATTTGCATACAATCGCCGCCATTTTCACACTAATATTGACGCTTGCATTATGTGCGCATATTGGCAAAATATAGCTGACAGCAGAAAGGAAATTGAAATAGCGGCTTATGATATAGACGATAACACAGGCACGTTGGTTTCGTGTGGACTGCTCCCTGTAAAACAGGTCTTTACAACATACAGCAAAATATATTATGACAAACGCCCTATACCAGATGAGCAGCGGACGGGTATTCTTGCAGGGTTAAATGGTCTTGAAAAGGTAGGCGGCAAACAACGAAACAAGCCCGCAACCGCACCCGATATAATGGGATATATGGTCGCACACAGTTCGGGATTTGATAACCCAGACTTGGATTCTAGCCTTTTGATAGCGGCTCGCTATGATGGAAACGGTTTTTTCCTGCGTAAAGATAACTATCTTGAAAAACTTCCTATGTTTTGCGCTTCACGCTATATTACATATAACAGAGCATGGACGGAACGTGCTCGCATTATGAAGTCGGCGGATGGCGCGGACAGATACAATGCGGACGTTGCAAGTGGTAAACTTGCGCAATTCCTCTTGAAATGCCTGCTTTTCACCTGTACAGAAATGCAGAACCATATGCGCACATTCACGGGGAGCGATGGGCGGTTTTATCGCGATGAACTTTGCCTTGACGGTACAAACGGAAAAACAATCGCCCTGCGCGATATAAAGGGGCTTATCCCCGGTGATAGGGAAAAGGCTATTTTGAATCAATGGGAAACGGTTCTGCAATGGGCAAAGAAAGCAGAAAATTATAGCCCTTCTTTGACATATGGTGTATATCAGATTTACGCTGAACTGGATACATCGCACGTTGACGAAACGACGGGCAATACAATTTGGGATAACGTGGAATTGCATACTGCTCTTGCGGGCTTGAAAACGCTTGTCAAAGACTATTACAATTCTGAAATCGTCCCAGTGCTTTTTGAATATGAGTTTATAAAATAACAAAAACGGCGGCAGGCTTTTGGAGTTTGCCGCCATTTCATTTGTTTTTTCGCTTGCAATACAGCTTCAAGTCTGCCTTGTAGCCCTCGAACGGGTCGATGTGAACAATATCGTACTGCACGCCCCGGAACAGTATCATGTGGCTTGTGGTAAGGTTAGCCCGGTAGCCGATTTGAAACAGCGCAAACAAAAAGCAGGCAGTGTCGTGGAAAGGAGGAGGAAAGCGACACTGCCTGCTGTATAGGAACCCCTGAACATTGCGGCTTGATCAGGAGGGATTTGGTAGTCTGTCCGCCGTTCTGGCTATTGCCTCGCATAGAAACGGGAGACAGTTTTTTATGGGCCTGCTGTGCGCCGCTGCTGCGGCCGCACCCGCAGGAAAATGTGCCTGCATGGGCTTTTGCGGGGAGAACCTTTCGGAGGTTATGGGGGATGTCCGTTCCGTTCTCCCTGAGTGCACCCTTATTATGCCAGACAATCGTGGCAATTCTTTGTGGTAAATTTGAACAGTTTGCAAATAAACGCCCTGCCCATGAAAAAAGACTGCTGAAAAGTCCGCGCTTCTCAGCAGTCTGAATCTGTAATTTTTTCGTGTTACACCCCAAAGAACTCCTTGGCGATGTCGGCGCTGCGCTTGGCGTCCTTGGCGTACCAGTCCGCGCCGATCTTTTCGGCGTATTCCGGGGTCAGCACGGCACCGCCCACCATGATCTTGCAGTCGAGCTTAGCGGCGTGCAGGGCGGCGATGGTCTCCTCCATGCTTTTCAGGGTGGTGGTCATCAGGGCCGAAAGACCTACCAGATGCACGTCCTTTTCCCGCACGGTGTCCACCACCGTCTCCACCGGTACGTCCCGGCCAAGGTCCAGCACCTCAAAGCCGTAGTTTTCCAGAATGACCCGGACGATGTTCTTGCCAATGTCGTGCACATCGCCCTTGACGGTGGCAAGGACGATACGCCCCTTGCTGGCGCTGCCCTCGCCCTTTTGGGCAATGGCAGTTTTGATCTCCTCAAAGGCGCTCTGGGCGGCGCTGGCAGCCTGCAGCAGCTGCGGCAGGAACAGGGTGCCTTTTTCGTACTTGGCACCCACGATGTCCAAAGCGGGGATCAAGGCTTCGTCCACCACCTCCAGCGGCTGCTTTTCTGCCAGCAGGGCGTGGGTATGGGCGGCGGCGTCACCCTTCAAGCCCTTTTCCACCGCTTTCATCAGGGCGGCGTAGGGGCTGGTAAGTTCTGCTTCGGCGGCACTGGCGGCAGGCACGGTCTTTGCAGCCTGTGCCAGCGCGGTGCTGGCGGGCATGCGGTCGGCAAAGCGTTCGATGTACTTTGTGCTCTGCTTGTCCCGGTTGGTCAGCACGTTGTAGGCATACACCGCCGCCATCATCTCTTCGCTGGAGGGGTTCATGATGGCAAGGTCCAGCCCGGCGTACATGGCCATGGTCAGGAAGGTGGTGTTCAGGTAGGTGCGGCAGGGCAGACCAAAGCTGATGTTGGACACGCCCAGCACGGTGCGCACTCCCAGCTCCTTTTTGCAGGCTTCCAGCGCCTGTACCGTGGCCAGCACATCTTCCTGCTGGGCGCTGGCGGTCAGGGTAAGGCAGTCGATGTAGATATCCTCCCGGGGAATGCCTGCTGCCAGCGCCGCTTCGGTGATGCGGCGGGCAATGGCCACACGGTCTGCGGCTTTGGGCTGGATGCCTTTTTCGTCGATGGCCAGACCCACGATGGCGGCACCGTACTTCTTGCACAGCGGCAGGATGGCGGCAAGTTTTTCCGGCTCGCCGTTGGTGGAGTTGACGATGGGCTTGCCGTTGTACACCCGCAGACCCCGCGCCAGCGCCTCCACGTTGGAGGAGTCCAGCTGCAGGGGCAAACTGGTCACGCTTTGCAGCGCCTTGACCACCTGCTCCATCAGCACCGGCTCGTCTACGCCGGGTGCGCCTACGTTCACGTCCAGGATCTGCGCACCGGCCTCTGCCTGACTGACGGCCTGCTCCAGCACATAGTTCATGTCGCCTTCCCGCAATGCCTGCTGGAAGCGCTTTTTGCCGGTGGGGTTGATGCGCTCGCCCACCACCGTGATGCCGTCCACCGTGACCGTGTCCACCGGGGTGCACAGCACCGAGGGCATCCGGTGCGCGGGACGCCCCGGGGTGCAGCCTGCAAAGGTGCCGTTGAGCAGCTTGATGAACTCCGGGGTGGTGCCGCAGCAGCCGCCGGCAGCAAACAGGTGCAGCTCCCGGTAGGGCTTCATCTGCAAGGCGAACAGCTGCGGGGTGATGTCGTAGCCGCTGCCGTCCGCCCGGGGCAGACCGGCGTTGGGCTTGACGAACACCGGGAAGTTGCCGGGCACGGCCTCGGCCAGTCGCTTTGCCATGGGGAAGATCTCTTTGGGTCCCAGCGAGCAGTTGATGCCCACGGCGTCTGCCCCCAAGCCCCGGGCGGTGGCGGCAAAGCTTTCCACTGTGCAGCCGGTAAAGGTGCGCCCGCCCGCTTCAAAGCTCATGCTTGCCAGAATGGGCAGGCGGGTGTTTTCCTTGGCAGCCAGCAGGGCGGCCTTCAACTCGTACAGGTCGGTGTAGGTCTCAAAAAAGATCAGGTCTGCCCCGGCGGCTTCGCCTGCCTTGACGATGCGGGCATACTCAGCCACAGCATCCTCAAAGGCCAGCGTTCCGCTGGGCTCCAGCAGCTCGCCCAGCGGGCCTACGTCCAGCGCGGTCAGCGCACCGTAGGGCGCGCAGGCGCGCTTGCAGTTTTCAATGCCTGCGGTGATGACCTGCTCCAGCGTGTAAGCACTGCCTGCCAGCTTGTGGGCAGAAGCGCCAAAGGTGTTGGCGTTGACGATGCGGCTGCCCGCCGCAGCGTACTGCCCATGGATGCCCTCGATGAGCGCCGGGTCGGTGATGTTCAGCTCTTCCGGGCGTGCACCCAGCTTGAGCCCGGCAGCCTGCAGCATGGTGCCCATGCCGCCGTCCAGCAGGATGGTATTGCTCTGCTTGAAAAGTTCATTCACTTGCACAGGTCTTTCCCCTCTTTCTGTATTCGCAGCGGGTGCGCAGCACACAATGGCCGCACCCGGCCAGTTGTCCTTTTACCGGGTGGTCGCTGACCCCCAGCAGGGCAGTCACGCTCTTGCGCGGGGTCATCAGGTTGGTGTCGGTGACACACAGCCCGGCCTTGCGCACGGTGTCCAGTGCCGCTGCCACCATCGGCTGCACCGCGATGTCCCAATCGCCGTAGCCGGGCGAAAAGCGCCCGGTCAGATACTTTCCCTCCGTGGCCGCCCACTGGCGCAGCTGCGCCTCGGCGGCATCGGCGGCCTGCTCGGCCAGTGCGCTGCCCAAGGCATCGGAGGCTACCCCGGCGGCAATATCGCCCACGCCCGCCCGACGGATCTGAGCATCCACCCCGGGACCCAGCGTCACTGCCAGCAGAATGGCCTGTCCGCAGCCGGTCAGGTGCTTGTGCACATCCTCACCGGGCAGAAGCCCGGCCTCGGTCAGGGCGGGGGTGTCTGCCAGCAGCCACACCGCCCGGGGCATCGCCACTGCCAGCAGCGGCACCGCGCACTTTTGCAGCAGCGCCAGCGTGGCAGCGTCCGGCTCGCCGTGCGCGCCGAAATACCGCGCCGCCTGTACAAGATCTACGGCCTGCGGTTTTTCTATCGCCAGCGGGCGGGGCACACCGATCGCCATGGACTACACCTCCTTACTTCGCTCGAATAAAGTACTATTCAGTATACCGCACTTGTGGGCTTTTATCAATCCCGCAAAAGGGGAGGAAATAGAAAAAAGACTGCTCTGTTTTTTGAAAGCGGCCTTACAGTGTGCGCGGTTTCTGCACACTTTCAGATATCCTCCCGGCAATTTCAACAACAAAACAAAAACGCACGCCGATCCTTACCGAATCAACGTGCGTTTGCAGGATCGGAGTGGCGAGACTCGAACTCGCGGCCTCCTGCTCCCAAAGCAGGCGCGCTACCAACTGCGCAACACCCCGGCATCTGGCGGCACGGCTGCACCGCCAGAATATAGTATATCTTTTTTTGCGCGGTTCGTCAATACAGAATCCGCAGTTAGGGGCATCGGTACTTTTCGACTTTTTCAGCCAATAAAAGCAGCAGTGAGGAAGCGGGCGATGACAGGCATCTTTTGCAAAAGGCGAGGTTTTGGTGCAACTGCTGAAAAGCGGATGCAAAAACTGGACAGAACACAAAACTTGTTGCGCTCTAGTTGCAAGCAAGCCGGAAAGGTGCTATCATAACACTATATCGCCGGGAAGTGCGGCGGTGGGAAATTAGACAGAGGCTGAAAAGAAAGGCACGGCGTAAGCGATGACGATACAGGAATGCTATAAAAAGATGGGCGCGGACTATCAGGAGGTGTTGGGACGGCTGCACAACGAAGCCATGATTGGCAAATTTGTGCGGATGTTCTTGCAGGACGACAGCTTTCAGATCCTGGAGGAAGCGCTGCGCAGGGGAGACGTAAAAGAGGCATTCCGTGGGGCGCATACCCTCAAGGGTGTCTGCCAGAATCTTGGCTTTTCAAATCTGTACGCGCCCACCTATACCCTGACCGAGACCCTGCGCGCCGGGCAGCTGGAGGGCACACAGGAGCAGTTTGCAAAGGTGGCAGAGCAGTATCAATGCACGATGGACGCCATCCGTGCGCTGGACTAAAAAATCAATACGGTGCCGGGCGGCTTTCGGGCTGCCCGGCATTGTTCTTTTACGGGATGCGTCTGAAAGCACAGAACCGCCCCCTTGTGCCGCCGCACAGTTTGCGGTATGATAGACAAAAAAGAGGGAAGGAGATCCCATTATGTCCAAACATATCCTTGTCTGCCTGCCCATCAGTGCAGAGCAGAGGGCCCGCATTGAGGCGGTGCAGGGCTTTGCATATCGCTTTACCACCCCGGATACTGCCACAGCGGAGGATGCTCTGTGGGCAGATGCCGTGCTGGGTAATCTGCCGGTGCCGCTGATCCGGCAGAACGACCATCTGGAGTGGTTCCAGTCCAACGCAGCGGGCCCCAATAACTATCTGGAGCCGGGGGTGCTGCCGGAGGGCTGCATCGTGACCAACGCCACCGGTGCTTACGGTCTGGCCATCAGCGAATGTATGCTGGCAATGTGGCTCAGCCTGCTCAAGGAGCTGCCCACCTACCGGGACAACCAGCGGGAGCACCGCTGGGCACCCACCGGCCACTCTGTGGGCAGCATTGCGGGCAGCCGGGTGCTTTGCGTGGGCATGGGCGATATCGGCTCGAACTTTGCCCGGCGGGCGTATGCGCTGGGGGCAGAGGTGGTAGGCGTGCGCCGCACCGTGCACCCGGATACTCCCTGCCCGGACTACTGCACCCGTGTGGTGGCGCAGAGCGCATTGGACGCAGAGCTGCCGCAGGCCGACCTTGTGGCGCTGAGCCTGCCCGGTACGCCGGAGACACTGCATCTGTTCGGCGCAGAGCGGCTGGCGCTCTGCAAGCCCGGTGCTATCCTGCTCAATGTGGGGCGTGGCACTGCCGTGGACGGCGAGGCGCTGGCAGCGGCTGTGCACAGCGGGCGGCTTTCCGGTGCAGGGCTGGACGTGACCGACCCCGAGCCGCTGCCGCCGGAGCATCCTCTGTGGGCGGAGCCGAACGTGATCATCACGCCCCATGTCACCGGCGGCTTCAGCCTGCCCAAGACGCTGGACAACATTGTGGATATCTTTGCACATAACCTCAAACGCTATGCCGCCGGCCAGCCGCTGGATAACCAGATGGACCGCCGCACCCAGTACGCCAGCGGCGCACGGCTGCAAAGCACGCTGTAAAAAGCAAAAACTGCCGCACAACTGTGCGGCAGTTTTTGTTTTTGTAGTTTACAGCATCACTGCGCCTGTGCAAGGCAGGCGTCCATGGCGGTAAAGATGGCCTCGCTGGTCATGGTGGAACCGGTGATGGCGTCCACACCGGCGGTGGAACCGGTCTGTGTCAGCTGGGCAGCCAGCGTCTCGGCAGCTTTGCCGCCCAAGTCCGGGGTCTCGGCAGAGGCGTCCACCTGTACGGCGGTCACCTTGCCGCCGGTCACGGTGACCGTGACGGTCACTTCACTCAGGCAACCCTGCGCAGAGGAGGTGTAGCTGCCATCGGTCAGAGGTGCGGCGTTGTCGGCGGCGGGTACAGTGCCGGTGTTGTGGATATACAGGTTCAGCACAATGCCCATCAGCACGGTGGCCACCAGCATGAGCAGGATATTACGGGTCATTTTTGCGGTCATGGTATGGTATCTTCTCCTTGGGGATGATTATTTTGCGGGCTTGAAGCTGTCGCGCAGGGTGACTACCCGGTTGTACACGCCGGGGTTCTTGCTGTCTGGGGTAAAGAAGCCGGTGCGCACGAACTGGAACTTTTCGCCGGGCTTTGCGTCCTTCAGGCTCTCTTCCAGCTTGCAGCCGGTGCGCACGGTGACGCTTTCCGGGTTCAGGTAGTCCTTGTAGTCACTGCCCTCGGGAATGCCGTTCATGTTGGCTTCGGTGAACAGCTTGTCGTACAGACGCACCTCGGCGTCCACGCAGTGTGCGGCACTTACCCAGTGGATGGTGCCCTTGACCTTGCGGCCGTCGGCGGGGTTGCCGTTGCCGGTCTCGAGGTCGGCAGTGCAGTGGATGGCGGCGATGCTGCCGTCGGCGTTCTTGTCCACGCCGGTGCACTTGACGATATAAGCACCCATCAGGCGCACCTCGCCGTCCACGGTCAGGCGCTTGAACTTGGGAGGCGGAACCTCGGCAAAGTCCTCAGCGTCGATCCACAGCTCGCGGGTAAAGGCCACCTTGCGGGTGGTGGTATCGTTGGCTTCGCGGTTGGGGTTGTTGGCCACGTCAAAGTATTCGGTCTTGTCGGCAGGGTAGTTGTCCACCACCAGCTTGACCGGCTCCAGCACGGCAATGCGGCGCTGTGCGGTCAGGTCCAGCTCGCTGCGGATGCAGGCTTCCAGCTGACGCATATCAATCAGGTTGTCAGACTTGGAGATGCCGGCCTCCCGCACGAAGGTGAAGATGGAGGTGGGGGTGTAGCCGCGGCGGCGCAGACCGCACAGAGTAGGCATACGGGGATCGTCCCAGCCGTCCACGATGCCCATCTCCACCAGCTCGCGCAGGTAGCGCTTGCTCATGACCGTGTTGGTCATGTTCAGGCGGGCAAACTCGCGCTGCTTGGGGAACTCGGCACCAAAGATGTTCTCAATGACCCAGTTGTACAGCGGGCGGTGGTTCTCGAACTCCAGACTGCACATGCTGTGGGTGATGCCCTCGATGGCGTCCTGAATGGGGTGGGCAAAGTCGTACATGGGGTAGATGCACCACTTGTTGCCCTGACGGTGATGCTCGGCGTACTTGATGCGGTAGATGGCCGGGTCACGCATATTCATGTTGGGACTTGCCAGATCGATCTTGGCACGCAGGGTCTTTTCGCCCTCCTTGAACTCACCGGCACGCATCCGGCGGAACAGGTCGAGGTTTTCTTCCGGGCTGCGGTCGCGCCACGGAGAGGGGCGGGAGGGCTTGCCGGCATCGGAGCCGCGGTACTCGCGCATCTCCTCGCGGGTCAGGTCATCCACATAAGCCTTGCCCTCGGTGATGAGCTTCTCAGCGTACTCGTAGCACTTATCAAAATAATCGCTGCCGTAGAAGATGCCGCCGTTGGGGTCGGCACCCAGCCAGTGCAGATCCTCGATGATACTGTTGACGTACTCCTCGCCTTCGCGGGCGGGGTTGGTGTCGTCCAGACGCAGATTGAATTTGCCGCCGTACTGGTTGGCAATGGACCAGTTGATATAAATGGCCTTGGCGCTGCCGATGTGCAGATAGCCGTTGGGCTCCGGCGGGAAGCGGGTGTGGATCTGCTGCACCTTGCCCTCGGCAAGGTCGGCATCGATGATATCTGTCAGAAAGTTTTTATCAGCCATATAGGTTCCCCCTGTCAGGGCACAGCGTGCCCCCTTTTACTCATAATACTATATAATACACTATTTTGCGTTTTTCTTCAAGTACGGAGTTGCACGGACCACGGGGGCAATCCTCTGAATAAAGGCTTCCCCCGGCCGGGGGAAGCCTTTAGCGGAAAATGGATGAAAAAAGGATACGAAGCGGTCTTAGTTGAAGGAGCGGAAGCCCTTGCCGATGATCTCGCTGGAGTTGACAATGGTGATAAAGCTGTGGGGGTCGTTCTCCCGCAGAAAGTTGCGCAGCTGCAAAGCCTGACGGCGGGTCAGCACGGTCACCAGCACGCTGAGCTCGTGGTGGGTGTAGGCACCGTAGGCCTTTTCCACCGTGGCGGAGCGGTTCATGTTGTGGATGATGAAGTCCAGAATGGGCTGCGGGTTCGCGGTCATAATGGTGCACACCTTGCGCAGGCGGATGTTTTCAATGGCACCGTCCACCACGAAGGACTTGCCGATCAGGCCAAGGATACAGTACAGGCCGGTGCCCATGCCGAACCGCACGGCGGCCGCCAGTACGATGAGGATATCGCTGACCATCAGCGCCTTGCCAATCTCCATGGAGGTGTACTTGGCAAGGATCAGCGCCACGATGTCGGTGCCGCCGGTGGAAGCACCGATATCAAACACGATGGCAGCGCCCAGTGCGGGCAGGAACACCGCGAACACCAGATCCAGCATGGCATCGCCGCTCAGGGACACGCCGGAGGGGTACAGCCACTCGCAGCAGGACACGAAAAAGGAGAGTGCAAAGGAGGAGTAGATCGTCCAGCCCATGCACTTGATGCCCAAAAAGATAAAGCCCAGTACCACCAGCACCAAGTTGATGATCCACATAAAGCCGCCCACGTTGATGCGGGGGAACAGGTCTGCCAGCAGAATAGATAGACCCGAGGTGCCGCCGAAAGCAAAGTGGTTGGGATTTTTAAAATATACGATGCCCACTGCCGTAAGCACAAGACCGAGGTTCAACAGGGCAAAGAAATTTAGATCCTTCAGCAGATTCTCGCGGCGGAAGGCTTCTTTTAAACCATTCATGGGTTTCCTCCATCAAAAAATACAGTGATTTGGCCTGAATGCCATGCAAAAATATACTCCCCTTATACGGGGAAGTCAAGGGATAAAGGAGAAGTTGTAGAAAAAGACGGAAAACCGCCGCTGAAAGGTGAAAAAACCGACACCTTCGGTGTTTTTTTGCGTAAAAGGGCAAAACAAAGCGCCGCCCGCAGACAAAGCTGTCTGCGGGCGGCGCGGAGATTCAGTTCAGGAAAAGGGAAAAGCGCTTACAGGTTGAAGTAACGCTTTGCATTGTCGAAGCAGATGCCCTTGACGATCTTCTCCAGAGCCTTCTCATCGTTGGGATACTCGCCATCCTCGACCCACTGGCCGATGATGTTGCACAGGATGCGGCGGAAGTAATCGTGACGGGTGTAGCTCAGGAAGCTGCGGCTGTCGGTCAGCATACCCACAAAGTTGCCCAGCAGGCCAAGGCTTGCCAGACGGATCATCTGATCCTCCATGCCGATCTTGTGGTCATTGAACCACCATGCAGAACCGTGCTGGATCTTGCCCGGTACCTCGCTGTTCTGGAAGCAGCCCAGAATGGTGCCGATCTGTGCATCGTCGGCGGGGTTCAGGCTGTAGATGATGGTCTTGGGGCACTCGTCGGTGTCGTTCAGGGCGCTGAGCAGCTGTGCGATCTCGCCGCCGCAGGTGGCGGTGTTGATCATGTCAAAGCCGGTGTCGGGGCCCAGCAGGCTGTTCATCTTGCGGTTCACGCCGCGCAGGCAGTTGTAGTGGATCTGCATGGCAATGCCCAGACGATGGTACTGCTTGCCCAGATGGATCAGGATGTAGGTCTGGTACTTCTCAGCCTCTTCCACGGTGCAGCTCTCGCCCTTCATCACCTTCTGGTAGATGGCGTTCACCTCGTCCTTGGTGGCCTCACGGTAGGGAACATAATCCAGACCATGGTCGGAAGCGCGGCAGCCCATCTCGGCAAAGAACTCGATGCGCTTGGTCAGGGCATCGGTCACGCAGTCGATGCAGGCCAGCTTTTCCTTGCCCACAACGGCAGCCAGCTTAGCCATGTACTCAGCAAAGCCGGGCTTGTTGATGTTGATAGCCTTATCCGGGCGGAAGGAGGGAGCCACGGTGAACTTGATGGTGGGATCTTCCTTGATCTTCTTGTGCCAGTACAGGTCGTCGATGGGGTCATCGGTGGTGCCGATGAAGGCCACGTTGCTCTGCTCGATCAGGCCGCGGACGGTCAGCTTGGGATCGTGCTGCAGCTTGTCGTTGCACAGGTTCCACACTTCCTCAGCGGTGTCGCCGTTCAGCACGCCGTCGTAGCCGAAGAAAACGTGCAGCTCCAGATTGGTCCAGTGGTACATGGGGTTGCCAATGGCCATGGGCAGAGCCTCGGCAAACTTCTGGAAGCGCTCGCGGTCGGGCTTGTCACCGGTGATGTACTCCTCGGGCACGCCGTTGGAACGCATCACGCGCCACTTATAATGATCGCCGAAGTAGCTGCCGTCCGGGTTGCGGCCGCCCAGCCACACCTGAGCGATGTTCTCGAAGCGGCGGTTCTCGTAGATCTCGCGGGGAGGAATATGGCAGTGATAGTCGCAGATGGGCATAGCAGCTGCATAGTCGTGATACAGATGCTGTGCGGTAGCAGACTGGAGCATGAAGTCCTTATCCATAAATGCTTTCATGGGATTTTAACTCCTTTTCTCTGATGAATTTGTTAAAATTTAGACAAAAACGGGCATGAAATTGCACCTGCTTGGAACGGGCAGGCTGCCTTATCCTTAGTATACCGGAAAACGCCGATGTATACAACTGAAAAACTGCCAAAATTTCACCCTTGGAATTGTACAAACCGCTGGAAATGCGCTGAATAGCCATTTTTGGACTAAAAACATTGCACAAAACACTTGACTTCTTTGTATACAACAGCATAAAATAGGAGCAGAAGATGGCAGGGAAAACGAGAGCCTGCCATGCAAAGCAAGTTTATAAAGGAGATCAATAAGATGGAAACTTTGAACTACAAGGTTCTGGAAGGCACTGGCTACAACGGCTACATCCTGAAGGATGCTCCCGTTAAGGTAATGCAGTTCGGCGAGGGCAACTTCCTGCGCGCTTTCGTGGATTATTTCTACGATATTGCAAACGAGAAGGCCGGCTATAACGGCAAGGTCAAGCTGGTGCAGCCCATCGGCAACTTCCCCCAGATGGCAGACTGGATCAACGAGCAGGAGGGTCTGTACACCCTGTACCTGCGCGGCAGCGAAAAGGGCCAGAAGGTGGACGCAAAGCGGGTGATCTCCTGCGTGTCTGACTGTGTGTGCCCCTACATCGATGGCAAGTGGGACGAGGTTCTGGCTCTGGCTCGCTCTGAGGATCTGGAAACTGTTGTATCCAACACCACCGAGGCCGGCATTGCCTACACCAAGGGCGACAGCCAGTTCGATCAGGTTCCCCCCAACAGCTTCCCCGCAAAGCTGACCCGCGTGCTGTTCGAGCGTTACAAGGCCTTCAACGGCGCTGCCGATAAGGGTCTGGTCATCCTGAGCTGCGAGCTGATCGACAACAACGGCAAGGAGCTGCAGAAGTGCTGCAACAACTACGCCAAGGATTGGGATCTGGAGCCCGCCTTCATCGACTGGATGAACACCGCCAACACCTTCTGCTCCACTCTGGTGGATCGCATCGTTCCGGGCCGCATCCGTGACCCGCAGGAGCTGGCCGCTCTGGAAGAGGCCAACGGCTACCACGATGCCGCTCTGGACGTGGGCGAAGTGTTCGGCGTGTGGGTCATCGAGGGCCCCGCAGGTCTGGAGGACAAGCTGCCGTTCAAGAAGGCCGGCGTCAACGTCATGGTCGTGCCCGACGTTACCCCCTACAAGAAGCGCAAGGTCCGCATCCTGAACGGTGCACACACCGGCTTTGTGCTGGGCGCTTATCTGGCAGGCTTTGATATCGTCCGCGACTGCATGCACAACGACACCGTGCGCGGCTTTATGAACAAGATGCTGCACGAGGAGATCATCCCCACCCTGCCGCTGGACAAGAAGGATCTGGAGGACTTTGCCTCTGCTGTTGAGGATCGCTTCAACAACCCCTTCGTCAACCACGAGCTGATGAGCATCTCCCTGAACTCCACCTCCAAGTGGAAGGCCCGCAACATGCCTTCCTTCCTGGCTTACATCGAGGAGCAGAAGCAGCTGCCCAAGTGCCTGACCATGTCTCTGGCAGCCTACATCGCCTTCTACTCCAACGATATTCAGGAGCGCACTGCTGACGGCCTGATCTGCAAGCGCCCCGCAGGCAACACCTACAAGATCCAAGACGACGCATGGGCTCTGGACTTCTACTACGCACACAAGGACGATACCGCTGCGCAGCTGGTGCACGCTGTGCTGACCAATACCCAGATGTGGGATCAGGATCTGACCAAGATCGAGGGTCTGGAGGCCGCTGTGCTGGCAGATCTGGAAATGATTCGCACTCAGGGTGCCGAGGCTGCTTACAAGAGCTGCCTGTAAGCTGAAAATCAACCTACCCGCACAACAAAGGGCTGCTGCTTTGGGCAGCAGCCCTTTTGTGCGATACGATAAGGAGAACAACTATGCCGCAGGCAATTCATATCAGCCCCATCGACAATGTGGTCGTTGCCCTGCACCCCATTGCCAAGGGCACGCTGGTGGAGGTGGACGGCCTTGCCGTCACCGCACTGGAGGATATCCCGCAGGGTCACAAGATGGCAGTCAAGCCCATTAAGAACGGCGAAAACGTCATCAAGTACGGCTTCCCCATCGGTCATGCCACCGCAGACGCCGCCCCCGGCACCTGGATGCACACCCACAACGTGCACACCAACCTGTCCGGCGAGGTGGAGTACAGCTATAACCCCGCCCCGGATCTGGCTCCGCTGCCTAAGGTCGAGTCGGAGACCTTTATGGGCTTCCGCCGTAAGGACGGCCGCGCCGCCATCCGCAACGAGATCTGGATCATCCCCACCGTGGGCTGCGTGAACGATATCGCCAAGAAGATGGTTGCCGACAATCAGGATCTGGTCACCGGCTCCATCGAGGGTCTGTACACCTTCACCCATCCCTTCGGCTGCAGCCAGACCGGCCACGACCACGCACAGACCCGCAAGCTGCTGGCTGCGCTGGTGCGCCACCCCAATGCCGCCGCCGTTCTGGTGCTGCATCTGGGCTGCGAGAACCTGCAGCACGATCAGTTCGTGGAAGAGCTGGGCGAGTACGACCACGACCGCGTCAAGTTCCTGACCTGTCAGGACGTGGAGGACGAGTTTGCCGCCGCCCGCGATATCCTGAAGGAACTGGCTGCCTACGCCGGGCAGTTCAAGCGCCAGCCCATCCCCGTGTCGGAGCTGGTGGTGGGCATGAAGTGCGGTGGCTCGGATGGCCTGTCCGGCATCACCGCCAACCCCACCATCGGCCGCTTCTCCGACATGATGGGTCAGCGCGGCGGCTCTACCGTGCTGACCGAGGTGCCCGAGATGTTCGGTGCAGAGGGCTTCCTGATGGATCGCTGCATCAATAAGGAAGTGTTCGTCAAGGCCGAGCACATGATCAACGGCTTCAAGGATTACTTTATCAGCCACAACGAGGTGGTGTACGATAACCCCTCTCCGGGCAACAAGGCCGGCGGCATCACCACGTTGGAAGATAAGAGCTGCGGCTGCGTGCAGAAGGGCGGCACTGCCCCCATTATGGACGTCATCGGCTACGGCGACCCCGTGGTGACCAAGGGCCTGAATATGCTCTACGGCCCCGGCAACGATCTGGTTTCTGCCACCGCCATGACGGCAGCAGGCGCACACCTGATCCTGTTCTCCACCGGCCGCGGCACCCCGTTCTCCGCTCCGGCTCCCACCCTGAAGATCTCCACCAACACCCCGCTGGCAGAGAAGAAGGGCGGCTGGATCGATTTCAACACCGGTGTCATCGCAGACGGTGAAAAGACCATCGACGAGGCTGCAAAGGATCTGCTGGATCTGGTCATCCGCGTGGCCAGCGGCGAGCAGACCAAGGCGGAAAAGCACGGCTTCCGCGAGATCTCCATCTTCAAGGACGGCGTGGTTCTGTAACTGAAAAAGGGCTGCTGTACGGCAAAATGCGGTACGGCGGCCTTTTTGTGCTTGAAAATACGGAAAGGAAGTGTATTCTATATGATGGGTGCAAATGGCGCAGTATTGCTTTCTCTGCTGCTTTATGCGGCTATCATTTATGGTGTAGTACAACTGATCAAATATTTTATCCGCTACGGCATCGACTACTACTTCAAAAAGCTGGATGCACGGCAGACCGAGCACAAGGAATGACCCGCCGGGGCGACCCGGCGGTAATAATAGGAGGCTTTTACTTATGAATCAGATCACCACCCGGTACATCACCGAGAACGGCGCCTGCTACGAGCAGTACGTCATCACCGACCCCGAGGCAAAGACCGCCCTCACCATCACCCCGGAGCGCGGCGGTATGATCACCAGCTTTACGCTGGACGGCGAGGAGTTCGTCTGGACCCGCCGCCCCAATTTCTCGGAGTGCAACCGTCCCCGCTTTGGCGTGCCGGTGCTGTTCCCCAGCTGCGGCAACCCGGATAACGGCGTGCACATCTTTGACGGCAAGGCCTACCCCATGGAGACCCACGGCTTTGCCGACCTGTGCGCATGGGAAGTGGACAGCGTTGGCCCGGACGGTGTGACGCTGGCACTGGAGTCCACCCCGCTGACCAAGTTCCTGTACCCGTTCGATTTCACCCTGCTGCTCAACTATAATCTGGAGGGCAACAAGGCACTGGTCAGTCTGACCGTCATCAACGAGGGCAACACCGATATGCCCTTCAGCTTTGGCTACCACCCCTACTTTACCGCCTCCAAGCTGGAGAACGTGGAGTTCGACATCAAGTGCGCCACCTGCTCCGATAACGCCAAGGGCGAGCAGCCCGCCGCCCCGGAAAAGATCACCCTCACCCGCAAGGAGGGCGCAGACAACTCTGTCCGTCTGCTGACCGGTGTGCAGTTCCCCATGACCCTGACCGACAAGGGCAACGGCCACAAGGTGACCGTAGACGCCGACGAGACCTTTGAAAACGGCGTGCTGTGGCAGCAGGATGCCGAGAGCTTCGTCTGCATGGAGCCTTGGAACGGCTGGGCCAACAGCGTGAACGAGGACGGCAAGCACGAGGTGCTGGAGCCGGACGAGGCCATGACCAGCGAGTGGAGCATCACCATCGAGAAGGTCTGAGACTGATTTGAAATGCGCGCCGCGCTGCTTTGCGCATAGTCAGCGGAAAAATTATTCTTAATTTGGGGCTCAGGAAAGTCTGCGGACTTTCCTGAGCCCCTTTTTCACGGGAAAGGAGCACTCTTCTCAGGATGGTGCAAAGCTTTTGATTTCAGTAAAGAAAATTTAGCACGCTGACCCGCAGTGCCGCGCTTTCGCAGAAAGCGGCGCTGCGAATGCCGTTTTCAGCCACGACCCACCTGTGAAAATGGAATACCGGAGCGTCCGCAGACGCTCCGGTATTCCGAAATTATAAATATTTTTTCCTTAGCTTATGCCCAGAGCGCAAGCGGAGGGCATTCAAAATCGTCCAGCCCGGAAAGCGGAACGGCTCTTAATGGCAGCTGCCAGCGCAGCCGCCCTTGTCGGCGTGGCAGGCATGAGAGCCGCAGCTGTGGCTCTCCTCGTGGTCGTGGTGGGTGCAGCGGGCGTTGGGGTCAAAGACCAGCGTGCCGGCAAGGTAAGCCGCCGCAGCGCTGTCGGCCTCGCCGGTGATGCCGCCGCACAGACGGATACCGGCCTGCGCCAGCGCCATCTGTGCCCCGCCGCCAATGCCGCCGCACAGCAGCACATTTACGCCGTTGCGCACCAGAAAGCCCACCAGTGCGCCGTGCCCCTGCCCGTCGGTGGAGACCACCTCGGCACCGGTGATGCGGCCCTCCTCAGCGGTGTACAGCTTGAACTGCGCAGAGTGGCCGAAGTGCTGGAACACCTGACCGTTTTCATAAGGAATTGCGATCTTCATACTAAAAACTCCTCCCTGTGTACGAGATTTTCTATCCCTATTCTAACAGATTGCGCTGAAATAGGGAAGGGCACCCGCGGTTTTTGTGCCTTTTGGGGCGGAAAACATAGCCGGTATGTAAAAATGATATCAGAAACTGCTGCAAAATGTATTATAATAGAGCCCGAAAAGAGGGTACAAGTATGAAAACAAAGCATCACGGACAAATGTCCGAGTCCTTTCTTACGGCGGTGTTCCTTTCGCTGTCCGGCGGCTTGCAGGATGCCTACACCTATCTGTTCCGGGGCAAGGTGTTTGCCAATGCCCAGACCGGTAATATCGTGCTGCTGAGCGCCAATATCATGGATGGCCGGTGGGACAAGGTGCTGCACTATCTGGTGCCTTTGTGCGCCTTTGCGCTGGGGGTGCTGGCTGCGGAAAAAATGCGGGAGCACTTTCAGGCAATGCAGCGGCTGCACTGGCGGCAGCTGGTGGTGCTGGGCGAGGTGCTGCTGCTGTTCGCGGTGGGCTTTCTGCCGCAATCGCAGAACCTGCTGGCCAACGCCATCGTTTCTTTTTCCTGCGCCATGCAGGTGCAGGCTTTCCGCAAGGTGAACGGCTACGCCTTTGCCAGTACCATGTGCATCGGCGACCTGCGCAGCGGCGTGGAGGCCTTTTGCATCTGGCGCAAGACCCACGAGCCCCGCGCAAAGGACAGAATGGTGCGCTACTTCGGCATCATATTCCTGTTCGCGCTGGGGGCAGGGCTGGGCAGCAAGAGCGCGGCGCAGCTGGGCGGCAGAGCCATCTGGCTCTCCTGTTGCTTTTTGCTGGTCAGCTTTACGCTGATGTTCATCCGGGAGGAACTGGAAGAGAACCCGGTCATCGAAAAAGACCTGACCGCCATCCGGCAGGAGACCCGGGAGATCGACCGCACCCTGAAGCAGGAACTGCAGGAGGAGCAGCGGGAGCTGACGCAGAGCGCCCGGAAATAACAAAAAAGGGGCTGTTGCACATCATTGGTGCAGCAGCCCTTTTTGGCTGAAAGCTGTCGGAACAAAAGGCTTCCCCCGACCGGGGGAAGCCTTTTGTAGAAACCGTTAGGATTGCAGTCGTGTAATAACGCCCGGAGTATTGGTTTTATTTACGCTCTGCGCTCCGTGTCCCGGCCTTGGTCAGCAGCTGCTGGAATTTCCGGGCGGCGGTGTTCAGCGGGCGGTGATGGTCGTAGACAAGGCAGATGGAGCGGGAGGGGATGATCTCCTGCAAGTGCAGCTGTACCAGCTCTCCGCTGGCCAGCAGGGGTGCTGCCATGGGCTCCGGCATAAAGGCCAGTCCCAACTCGCTTTTGACCAGCGTGAGCATCTGGTCGGTGGTGGCGGCCTCGGTGTCAGGTTTCAGCACTGCGTCATGTTCCAGAAAGAATTGCCGGTAAAAGCTGCGGGTCATGCTCTCCTCGTTCAGGCAGATCAGGGGATAACCGGCCAGTTCCTTCAGGCTCAGGGTCTGGCTGGCCAGCGCCGTAAAGGTCTTTCCGCCCACAAGGACTTCATAAAAGGGCATCAGCTCTACCATTTTCAGCCCGTTTTCCACCTCTGCGGGGGTGGTCACGATGGCAAAATCTACCTCGCCGTTGCGTACCGCCTGCACCGCCTGCGGAGTGGAGTGGTTGGAGATGCGCAGCCGGATGCCCGGGTACTCTGTATGGAAAGCGCGCAGCTTTTCGGACAGGTAGATGTTCAAAGCGGTCTCGGTGGTGCTGATGCTGATGGCACCGTGCTCCAGCGTGGCGGTGGCGCTCAGTTCCTCCTCGGCATCCTGTATCTGCACCGCTGCTGAGGCAATGCGGGAATACAGCAGCTCTCCCTCCGGCGTTAAGGTGACGCCCCGGTTGGAGCGGATGAACAGCACGCAGTTCAGCTGGCTTTCCAGCCGGTTCATGGCGTGGGTGATGTTGGGCTGATTATTGCCCAGCACCCGCGCCGCGCGGGTAAAGTTCTGATACTTTGCCACATAGTAAAAGATTTTGTAGTATTCCCAGTCCACATACATAGGTGCGGCCCTCTTTCCTGTCGGGCTTCCGGCGCGGCCAGCGGCAGAAGCGGCTTTATGCTCTTCTTGTATCATAGCACGGCGCGCCGGAATTGCAAGCGCTTTTTACGGCTTGGCTGTGCCGGATGCGGGCAGCAGCCTCTGCAATGTAAAAAACATATTGCTGCTATACACAGGATACTTTTTACATATTCTCTGCACGCTCGTATAATAGACACCGCGAACAGGAAACAAGAATGAAAAGAAGGTAAATGAAGTTTATGCTGACCGCTGTTACTGGAATCAACTGGGGCGATGAGGGCAAGGGCCGCGTCATCGACCTGCTGGCCGAAAATGCCGATATCGTTGCGCGCTATCAGGGCGGCAACAATGCCGGTCATACCGTTGTGACCGAGAAGGGCAAGTTCATCCTGAACCTGCTGCCCTCCGGCATCCTGCACCCGGAGGTGACCTGCGTGCTGGGCACCGGTATGGTGATCGACCTCGAGCATCTGGCCGGAGAGATGGAGGCCATTGAAGCGCGCGGCGTAAAGGTGGAGCCGGAGAACCTGAAGCTCTCCGATAAAGCTACCATCTCCATGCCGTGGCACAAGGTACAGGATGGGCTGGAAGAGGACCGCCTTGCCAAAAAGGGCGGCGCGTTCGGCTCTACCCGGCGCGGCATTGCCTACGCTTACAGCGACAAGTACCGCAAAAAGACCCTGCGGCTGGGTGACCTTTTGCATCTGGACGAGGAGCGCACCCAGAACCGCCTGCACATGATCCTGGACGCCAAGAACATGGAGCTGGCAGGCTGCTATCATCAGGAGCCCATGAGCTACGATGCCCTGCTGAACTGGTGCAGGCAGCAGGCAGCGTACTTTGCGCCCTTCATCTGTGATGTAGGCGCTTTCTTGCAGCAGGCGCACGATAGCGGCAAGCGCATCGTGCTGGAAGCGCAGCTGGGCGCAATGCGGGATATCGACTACGGCATCTTCCCGTTCACTTCCAGCTCTAACACGCTGGCGGCCTACGCGCCGCTGGGTGCGGGCATCCCCAACTGCAAGCTGGACCATGTGGTGGGCGTGCTGAAAGCCTACTCCACCTGCGTGGGCGCAGGCCCCTTTGCAGCAGAGAATGCAATGGGCGAAGCGTGGAACGAAAAGCTGCGCAAGGCCGGCGGCGAGTACGGCGCGGCCACCGGACGTCCCCGCCGGGTAGGCCCCTTTGACTGCGTTGCCAGCCGCTACGGCCTGCAATGTCAGGGCGCGGATAAGATCGCACTGACCAAGCTGGACGTGCTGAGCAGCATGAAGCAGATCCCGGTCATCACCGGTTACAAGCTGGACGGCGTGGAAGTCCCCCGCTTCGACACCCTGTCCGACCTTGACCGTGTGCAGCCGGTGGTCACGCTGCTGCCCGGCTGGAACAAGGATATCTCCGGCTGCCGCAGCTGGACGGAGCTGCCCAAGGAAGCCAAGGCCTATGTGGAGTTCCTTGAAAAGCAGCTGGGGCACGAGATCCAGTTTGTTTCCACCGGCGCCGAGCGCGAAAAGTTTGTGCTGAAGGGAGAATGGCTGTGAGACATTTTATTGAGCCCGGCAGCTTTTCTCTGGCCGAGCAGCTGGCACTGCTCGACCTTGCCGACCGGATGGAGGCTGACCCCGCGCCCTACGCCCACCTGTGTGACGGCCGCATTCTGGCCACCCTGTTCTACGAGCCCAGCACCCGCACCCGCCTTTCCTTCGAGTCCGCCATGCTGCGGCTGGGCGGCAAGACGCTGGGCTTTGCCGGGGCGCAGCTTTCCAGCGCCAGCAAGGGCGAAACGGTGGCCGATACTGCCCGTGTGGTGAGCAACTATGCAGACGTCATTGCCATGCGCCACCCCAAGGAGGGCGCACCGTTGCGGGCGTCCATGTATGCGCGGGTGCCCGTCATCAATGCAGGCGATGGCGGCCACGCCCACCCCTCCCAGACCATGATTGACCTGATGACCATCCGCCAGCGCAAGGGGCGGCTGGATCATTTGACCATCGGCTTCTGCGGCGACCTCAAGTTCGGCCGGACGGTGCACTCCCTCACCGCCGCGCTGAGCCAGTTCGAGGGCAACCGGTTCGTGTTCATCTCGCCCGAGGAACTGCGCATCCCGCAGTACGTCAAGGACGAGACCCTGACTCCGCTGCACCAGAACTATAAAGAGACCGCCGACCTTGAGGCCGAGTTGCCCGGGCTGGACGTACTGTACATGACCCGCATCCAGCAGGAGCGCTTTTTCAACGAAGAGGACTATCTGCGGTTGAAAGGCTGCTATGCGCTGGACGAAAAGCTGCTGCAGCTGGCACCGCCCACCATGCCGGTGCTGCATCCGCTCCCCCGCATCGACGAGATCAAGCCGGACGTGGACAACGACCCCCGCGCCGCTTATTTCGATCAGGTGCATAACGGTGTGTATATCCGCATGGCCATTATACTGGCGCTGCTGGGCATCCCCGACCCGCTGACCGGGAAAAAGGTACTGGAAAGTATATAAGTTGTGAACAGGGCTGCTGCACAAAGTAACGTGCAGCAGCCCTGTTTTTGCGTCTGGTGATTCATGAAATGAAAATTTTTCCCGCTACCCCCGCAGCGGCGGGTCTGGCACAAAAATCATGGTGCCCCGGGCAGAAAAAAGCAGCTGCGGCATCATGCAGCTGTACCCCAGCCACAGCACCGCCAGAATGCACAGCACCAAAAGCACCCTGCGCAAAAGCACCGGATGCCGGGCGGGGGAATAGCGTTTTCTGCGGTCACGCTGCATAGGCTGTGCCCTCCTTTTTCAAGGCTTTGCCCAGCTTATGCCGCAGCAGAAAGAATTGTGCACAAGCGGGGTTTGTGGTAAGATAACAGGGAAGAACCACGGAGGAACTGCTTATGCTGACCATTACACTGCTGGGCACGGCTGCCACCATGCCGCTGCCGGAGCGCGCCCTGACCGCCGCGGTGGCGGAGTGCGGCGGGCACAGCCTGCTGCTGGACTGCGGCGAGGGCACCCAGACCGCTGCCCGCCGCGCCGGGGTGAACCTGATGCGCGCGGACGCCATCTGTCTGACCCACTACCACGGGGATCATATTTTTGGTCTGCCCGGGCTTTTGCAGACCCTTGGGGCGCAGGGGCGCACCCGCCCGCTGACGCTGCTGGGGCCGGAGGGGCTTTTGGAGGTCTGGCGGGCAGTGTATGCCCTGACCGGGCCGCTGCCCTACGCAGTAAAGCCGCTGGTCTGCCGCGCCGGGCAGCCTGTGGCGCTGGATGCTCTTTCGGATGGATGGCCCGCCGGGGCAACGCTGCTGCCGGTGGCAACAAAGCACCGGGTACGCAGTCTGGGCTACCGGCTGGACTTGCCCCGGGCGGGCAGGTTCGACCCGGAAAAGGCGCGGGCACTGGGCGTACCGGTGACACAATGGCGGCTTTTGCAGCGGGGACAGGCCGTGCAGCTGGCAGAGCGTATGGTGCAGCCCGCCGAGGTGCTGGGCGCGCCCCGCAAGGGGCTGCGGTTCGTCTTTTCTGGCGACAGTGCGCCCTGCCCGGCGCTGGAACAGGCGGCGCAGGGGGCAGACCTGCTGCTCTGCGATGCCACCTATGCCCTGCCGGAGCAGCAGGAGCAGGCCGCACAGTGGGGGCACAGCACCTTTGGCCAAAGCGCGGCGCTGGCAGCAAAGGCTGGTGTAAAGCGGCTGTGGCTGGTGCACTATTCCCCCATGATCACCGACCCGGAACAGCATCTTGCACAGGCGCAAAGCATCTTTTCGGCGGCAGAATGCGGCTTTGACGGCAAACGCATCACCCTGCATTACGAGGAGAACGAGGAATGAAGCTGACACTTGACCCCGGGGCAGCTGCCCTGCTGGACGCCCTGCACGCGGCGGGCTACGCAGCCTATGCCGTAGGCGGCTGCGTGCGGGACAGCCTTTTGGGGCGCACCGCCCACGACTGGGACCTGTGCACCAGTGCCCTGCCGCAACAGGTGATGGAGTTGTTCGGGACAGAGCAGTGCATCCCCACCGGTTTGCAGCACGGCACGGTCACCATCAAATACGGTGGGCAGCTGTACGAAACTACCACCTTCCGCACCGAGGGCAGCTATACCGATGGCCGTCACCCGGACGAAGTGCGGTTCGTACCGGACGTGCGGGAGGATCTTGCCCGGCGGGATTTTACCATCAACGCTATGGCGTATAATGCAGCCGAGGGGCTGGTAGACCCCTTTGGCGGGCAAAAAGACCTGCAAAACGGTCTGCTGCGGGCGGTGGGTGAGCCGCAGCAGCGGTTTACCGAGGATGCACTGCGTATCCTGCGGCTGTACCGCTTTGCCGCAAGGTTCGGCTTTGCACTGGACGCTGCAACAGCCCGGGCGGCGCGGCAGCTGGCACCGCACTTGGACTGCATCTCTGCAGAGCGCATTCAGGAGGAACTGGCAAAGCTGCTGGCTGCCCCGCAGCCGGGGGCGTATCTGGAACCCGCCGTGCTGGCGGTGGTGCTGCCGGAGCTGACCCCGGAAAGCCTGACCGCCGCAAAGCCGGTGGTGGATGCCTGCCCGGCAGGGGAGGAAAACCTGCCGGTGCGCTGGGCGGCGCTGCTGGGCGCTCTGGGCGAGGCCGACACCCGCCGGGTGCTCAAGCGGCTGCGCTGCTCTAATACCTGTATCGAGGAGACCGCAGTATTAGTGCGGGAAACGGCGGGGGAGGGCGTGTGCGGGAGCTTCTCCGAGGACCGTCCGCTGGGGTGGGACCCTGCTGCCGCAGGCAGTAGGGCGGGCGATGGAATGGCCTGCAACAGCAACGACTGCCGCCAGCGGCGGAAACAAGGAGTTGCTGTTGGGGCAGCGGCCAGCGAGATGCGAGTGCCGTCCAAGGCACGAAGCAGATGCTGGGTGCCGCAACCCGAACTCGTGTCCGAGGAGAAAGCTTCTGCACACCCCGGTGATATCCACATTCGGCAGCTTTTAGGCCGATACGGGCTGTGCACCGTGGAGCGGCTGTGTGCGCTGTGCGCGGCGCTGCACCCGCAAGCTGCCCCGGCTTGCGCCCTTGCGGCGCAGCGGGCACGGCAACTGGAGGCTGACGGCGTATGCTGCCGGGTGAGCCAGCTGGCGGTGAACGGACGCGACCTGATGGCGGCGGGCATCCCGGCAGGGCCTGCGCTGCGCCGGGTGCTGGAGACGCTGCTGGACGGCGTCATCCGCGCAGAATACCCCAACGAAAAACCGGTGCTGCTGGCTGCGGCGCAGAAAATTATAGCGTCTTGACAAGCGGTTTATGCTGCGGTAGTATTATACTACTGCTTTAGTATGTTGAACCCATAAAAGGAGAACCTATGACCACACAGAACCCTGCAAACCGTCCCCGCGCCCTCATTGCCATGAGCGGCGGCGTGGATAGCTCGGTGGCGGCCTGCCTGATGCAGCAGGCAGGCTACGACTGCACCGGCATCACCATGCGGCTCACCCACAACGAAACGCTGGGACAGTCCGGCTACCAGACCTGCTGCTCGGAAAAGGATATCGAGGATGCCGCCGAGGTGGCCTTTGCACTGGATATGCCGTATCAGGTGCTGGATTTCACCGCCGATTTCCGGGCACAGATCATTGAAAAATTTATCCGCGTCTACGAGGCGGGCGGCACCCCCAACCCCTGCATCGACTGCAATAAATATATGAAGTTCCGCCACCTGCTGGACTGGGCGGAAGAACACGGCATGGAGTATGTGGTCACTGGCCACTACGCCCGGGTGGAGCAGGATGCAGCCACCGGCCGCTGGCTGCTGAAAAAAGGCTTGGACGAGGGTAAGGATCAGAGCTATGTGCTATATAACCTCACGCAGGAGCAGCTGGCGCATATCCGTCTGCCGCTGGGTGCGCTGCACAAGACTGAGGTACGAGAGATCGCACAGGAGCACAGCTTTATCAACGCCCAAAAGCACGACAGTCAGGATATCTGCTTTGTGCCGGACGGCGACTATGCCCGCTTTATGGAGCAGTTTACCGGCAAGCACTACCCCGCCGGAGATTTTCTGGATCGGAGCGGTAAGGTGGTGGGCACCCACAGCGGCGCGGTGCGCTACACACTGGGACAGCGCAAGGGACTTGGCCTTGCGCTGGGTGCACCGGTGTACGTCTGCGGCAAGGATATGCAGGCCAATACCGTCACGGTCGGGCCGGAAAGCGAACTGTTCGACCGCATCGTCTACGCAGAGGATGTGAACTGGATCGCCATTCCGGCGCTGACCGAGCCGCTGCGGGTCACCGCCCGCACCCGGTATCATCAGGCCGAGCAGCAGGCCACCGTTTACCCCGCAGAAAACGGCTTCCGGCTGGAATTCGACCAGCCCCAGCGTGCCCCCACCCCGGGACAGGCTGCCGTGCTGTATCAGGGCGATGTGGTGCTGGGCGGCGGCACCATCACCCGCGTAGAAAAGTAAGGAGAACAAAATGCAGGATCAGTATTCCCGCACCCAGCTGCTGCTGGGTGCAGAGGCTATGGAAAAGCTGCACCACGCCCGGGTGGCAGTGTTTGGCATCGGCGGCGTGGGCGGCTACACGGTGGAGGCGCTGGCACGCAGCGGCGTGGGCGCACTGGATCTGATCGACGACGATAAGGTCTGCCTGACCAACCTCAACCGTCAGATCATCGCCACCCGCAGCACGGTAGGGCAATATAAGGTGGATGTAGCAGAACAGCGCATCCACGATATCGACCCCAACATCAAGGTGACCACCCACCGGTGCTTCTTTGGCCCGGAGACGCAGGACGATTTCGATTTTACCCAGTACGACTATGTGGTGGATGCCATCGACACCGTTACCGGCAAGCTGGCGTTGGTGATGAAGTGCAAGGAGGCGGGCACGCCCATCATCTGCTCCATGGGCGCAGGTAACAAGATGGACCCCACCCGCTTTGAGGTGACCGACATCTACAAGACCTCGGTCTGCCCGCTTGCCAAGGTGATGCGTACCGAGTGCCGCAAGCGCAAGATCAAGCACCTGAAGGTGGTCTACTCCAAGGAGCCTGCCATGACCCCCATCGAGGATGACTCCATCAGCTGCAAGGATCACTGCATCTGTCCCCCGGGCACCCAGCGCAAGTGTACCGTGCGGCGCACCGTGCCGGGCTCCAACGCCTTTGTACCCTCGGTGGCCGGTCTGATCATCGGCGGCGAGGTGGTCAAGGACCTTGTGGGCTTTGTACCGCTGAAGGGGTAAAACAGACCGCAGCTTCCTTGCCGCGTGGGACGATTTGGAATGCGCTTCGCGTTGCTCTGCGCATCATCAGCGGAAGAACGATTTGAAATTTTGAGGTTCTGAAAAACCCGCGGGCTTTTCAGAACCTCTTTTTCACGCTTTTTTACGCGCTGCAACGTTCCATAACATAAAATTGCAACCAATTTGCAATTTGGTATTGCAATTGGGAAGGATATCGTGTATAATCTTCCCTGCACGAAAATGCAAACTGATTGCAAATTGTTAAGAGACGACCCCCTGCGGGTCTTTGGAGCGATTATTTATGGAACTGTTTCTGGATGTTTTGGGCGAAACCTTGGTGGATACCGCCAAGATGCTGCCTTTTCTGTTTCTGGCCTACCTGCTGATCGAGTATATCGAGCACCGCCACGGCGAGCGTATCGAAGCGCTGCTTGCGGGCGGCGGGCGCTGGGGCGCTGTGCCGGGCGCGGTACTGGGCTGTGTGCCGCAGTGCGGCTTCTCCGCCATTGCGTCCAACTTCTACGCCTCCCGGGTCATCACGCTGGGCACGCTGATGGCGGTGTACCTTGCTACCAGCGACGAAGCTATTCCGCTGCTGGTCTCCATGCCCGCCTACTGGGATAAGCTGGCCGTCCTGATGGTCATCAAGGTGGTGTACGCCATCGCGGTGGGCTTTGTGCTGGATTTTGTGCTGCGGGGCGTGCTGCCCAAGGGGCTGCGGGGCGGCTACACCGGCCATGCGGACGAGGTGGACTGCCACGAGGAGCACAGCGATGCCGAGGGCAACGAAAAGCCCATCTGGCAGGCGGCGCTGCGCCACACGCTGGAGATCTTTGTGTTCATCTTCGCTTTCAGTCTGGTGTTTGGTATGATCGTAGAGGGCGTGGGCGAGGACGTGTTCGCCGAGATGCTGGGCGGCATGGGCTTTTTCCAGCCGGTGGTGGCGGCTCTGGTGGGGCTGATCCCCAACTGCGCCGCCAGCGTGCTGCTGACACAGCTGTATGTGGAGGGTGCACTGCGCTTTTCCAGCCTTGTGGCAGGGCTGTGCACCGGTGCAGGTGTGGGCTTGGCTGTGCTGTGGCGCGCCAATCCCTCGTGGAAGCAGAACCTCTTCATCACCGGCCTGACATGGGCTGCCGGTGCCTTTGTGGGCGTGGCCATGCAGGTGGTCGTGGCGGTGTTTGCCTGATAAGGAAAGATATTTTGAATTTCGGGACAGTGGGATGCCTGCGGGTATTCTGCTGTCCCATTTTTCTTTTCCCCCTCTCCCGCTGGACTTTGAAATGTGTTATACTGGGAGAAAACGATGCACACAGGAGAGAGAACCATGCAATATAAGATTCTGGCAAGTGATTACGACAACACGCTGATGCCCTTTGGCGAAGCAAAGCCCCGCCCGGCGGTGGTAAAGGCGGTAAAAAAGCTGCAGGCTGCCGGGGGCAAGTTCGTGCTCAGCACCGGCCGCTCCTACCCGGGTATCCGGGACAAAAACCAGCTGGGCGGAATCCGGTACGACTACGCCATTACCTGCAACGGCGCCTGCGTGGTGGACAGGCAGGGCAACGTAATAGCCGAGCATCCGCTTACCAGCGAGGAGATGTATGTGCTGGTGGATTTCTGCGAGGATTATAACTACCCGTTGCAATTCAACTTCCGGGATGCCTATTACGCCTACTGCGAGTACGAGTATCTGCACACCGGCTATCAGATGATGAACAGCCCCGGGCTGGACTGCGTGGACGGCGAGGATCAGGACAGGCATCTTTTGGATATGCCCCACGCCGCCTTTGCCGCCATGCCGCCGCAGGAAGTGGAGCGCTTCCACGAAAAATACGGCTACCTTGGCCTGCACTGGATGCAGACGGGCGCGCAGAACGCGGACGGCTACTGCTACTACGATATCGTGCGCGGCGGTATGGATAAGGGCGTAGGGCTTGCCGACCTGTGTGCACAGATGGGGCTTACGCTGGCGGATGCCGTGGCTGTGGGCGATTCTGCCAACGATGTGGGGATGCTGAAAGTCGCGGGCCTGAGTGCCTGCATGGCAAACGGCACCCCGGACGCCAAGGCCGCTGCCGACCGGATCATCGGGGACGTGCGGGAGGATGGCGTGGCGGCGCTGATCGAGGAACTGTGGTTCGACGGCCCCCGCGCGGAGCCCTCCGGCAAAGATTTTGGCTCCGCATGGGGCAATATTGAAAGCGCAGGCGGCAGTTTATGAGCTTTGCACCGGTGTACGATGACCGCAGCCGGGCGCTGATCTTGGGCACATGGCCCAGCCCCAAAAGCCGGGAGATGGCCTTTTACTACGGCCATCCGCAAAATCGGTTCTGGCCGCTGCTGGCGGCGCTGACCGGGGAACCGCTGCCCGCGCGGGAGGATATCGCCGCCAAAAAGCAGCTACTTTTGTGCCACGGGCTGGCGCTGTGGGATACGCTGGAAAGCTGTACCATCACCGGCGCATCGGATGCCTCCATCCGGGATGTGGTGCCCAACGATATCGCCGGGCTGCTGCGCAAAGCACCCATCCGGGCAGTGTTCTGCAACGGTGCCACAGCTTACCGTATCTACACAAAATATCAGCAGCCGCTTACCGGCATCCCGGCTGTCCGTCTGCCAAGTACAAGCCCCGCCAACGCCGCCTGCAGCCCCGCCCGGCTGGAGGAGCTTTGGGGCGCTGCGCTGGCGGACTGGATCGTAAAATGATGACAAGGCTGTAAATTCTTTTGCGGGATACTTGCGTTTTTTTGCGGACGTTGTATTATGGATATCATAAGGGGCGCACTGCCCCGGACAAGGAGAAATGACCATGAGCAAGATCATCCGCACCCAAAAGCCCAGCGTGCTGCCCTTTTATGCGGCGGCGCTGGTGTTTGTGGTACTGTGCGCGGTGCTGCCGGTATACAAATTATGGGCGCTGCTGGTGGCGCTGGGCGGTGCCGCCGTTGCCTTTGGCGTGGCACGAAAAACCTGCCCGCCCCGGGTGGTGGAGCACGAGGTACCCTTCCACACCGGTGTGGAGGATGTGGACCAGATGCTGACCGATATCCAGCAGAAGCTGGACACCCTGCACGCACTGAACGAGGCTTTGCCAGACCCGCAGCTGTCCGCCGCCATGACCCGCATGGAAAAGGCGGGCCGCTCCATCGTGGAGGCGGTGGAGGCAACCCCCGCCAAGGCAAAGCAGGTGCGCCGGTTTGCCAACTACTATCTGCCGGATGCCGTAAACGTTCTGCAGCAGTATGCCAAATTGGCAAAGCAGGGTGTGCGGGGCGAGAACGCCGCCGCCATCCGCGCCGAGGTGGAACACAACGCCGCCTCCATTGCCACGGCTTTTGAAAACCAGCTGGATGCCCTGTACGCGGCAGAGAGCATGGACCTGTCCGCAGACCTGACCGTTTTGCAGAATATGCTGAAGGGGCAGGGTCTGAGCAAGTAAAAACGGAACATCCCCTCGGGATTTTGAAAGGAAGGAATCACTTATGGCTGACAATACTCTGAATTTTGATCTGGATGCCCCCGCAGTGCCCACCCTGACGCTGGACCCCACCCCCGCCGCTGTGCCGCAGGAGGAAAAGCCCGCCGCAGCTCCCGCCCCGGAAGCACAGGTGAACCTGACCCCCGAGGAGCAGGCCATGGTGGACCAGTTTGCCCAGAAGATCGATATCACCAACAGCCAGCAGGTGCTGCAGTACGGCTCTGCCTGCCAGAAGAAGATCGGCGATTTCTCCGAGGCTGCCCTCTCCAAGGTATCCACCAAAGATCTGGGCGAGGTGGGCGATATGATCACCGACCTCATTGGCGAGCTGAAGAGCTTTGACGCCAACGAGGAGCAGCAGAAGGGCATCATGGGCTTTTTCAAGAAAAAGACCAGCCAGCTGGATGCCCTTAAGACCAAGTACGACAAGACCGAGACCAACGTGGAAAAGATCCAGTCCATGCTGGAAGCCCATCAGGTGCAGCTGCTCAAGGACATCGCCATGCTGGACAAAATGTATGAGCTGAACATGGCCTACTTCAAGGAGCTGAGCATGTATATCCTTGCCGGCAAGAAAAAGCTGGCTGATGTGCGTGCCAACGAATTGCAGCAGGCTATGGATAAGGCCAAGGTCTCCGGTCTGCCGGAGGACGCACAGGCCGCCCGCGATCTTGCCGACCAGTGCGAGCGCTTTGAGAAAAAGCTGTACGATCTGGAACTGACCCGCAACATCAGCTTGCAGATGGGCCCCCAGATCCGTCTGCTGCAAAACAACAACACCATGATGGCGGAAAAGATCCAGTCCACCATCGTGAACACCATCCCGCTGTGGAAGAACCAGATGGTGCTGGCACTGGGTCTGGCACACAGCCAGCAGGCCATGCAGGCAGAGCGCGCTGTGACCAACATGACCAACGATCTGCTGAAGAAGAACGCCGAGGCGCTGAAGCTGGGCACCATCGAGACCGCCAAGGAGAGCCAGCGCGGCATCGTGGATATCGAGACTTTGCAGCAGACCAACAAGAGCCTGATCGAGACGCTGGACGAGCTGAACAAGATCCAGAGCGAGGGCCGCGCAAAGCGCGCCGCCGCCGAGCAGGAGCTGACCCGCATCGAGGACGAACTGAAAACCAAAATGATGGAGATCCGGAGCTGAAATGGCAAACGCTGATTTTTCTCAGAACAAACAAACCGCTCCCGGCGGCTTTGACGCGGGCAGCTACCGCGAAAAGGCAAAGCCGGAGCAGGCCGTAAGGCTGACGCCCCGCCAGCAGAAGCTGGCCGCACTGGAAGCAAAGCTGCCCGCAGCGTTTTCCACCCGGGCGGCGGCGCTGGCCTTGAGCGTGGTGGTGATGCTGGCCGCTTTTTTCGGCTTTGGCAGCGCCAAGCTGCGCGGCAAGTACAACACTGCCCGTCAGTGGTTCACCGCAGGGGTCGCCGCCGACAACGGCTATAACCTGAGCGAGGAGCTGACCACCCGGGAGAATACGGCGGCGAACATTCTGACCACCGCCTCCAACACCCTTGACGCAGACAGCGCCGAGGTGCTGGCTGCACAGACTGCGCTGAACGATTTTTCCGCTTGTCTGCAGGCGGTGCAGAACGGCGGCAAAAGCCAGTCGCTGACCTCGCTGCCCTATTATCAGGGCAGCGCGATGCACGCGCTGTATCAGGCCGATCAGGCGCTGGGCGCTGCCATCGACCAGCTGTATGCAAAATTGCAGGAGCAGGCCGCAGACCCCATGAAGATGGGTGCGGTGCAGGGGCAGTACGGCCAATTCAACAGTGCAGCCACCATCATTGGTACCTTGCAGTACAATACGGCGGTGTATGAATATCAGAAAGAAGTCGGCGGCTTCCCGGCCGGTGTGCTGGGCGCAGTTGCCGGCGTGAAGGAGGTTGAGCCCTTCGCATGAAAAATTTTGCAAAACGCATCAGCGCACTGGTGCTGGCCGTGGTGGTCAGCGCGGCAGTGCTGTGCCCGGCGGCCTTTGCCGCCCAGCTGCCCAGCCTGCCCAAGGATCAGTGCGTGGTGGACGATGCCAATGCGCTGAATAGCCAAGTAACGCAGACGATTGAAGAATTGAATGCAAAATTGGAGACGAACTGTAAAGGCGCACAAATTGGTGTTTTGACTGTGCAGTACACAGGTAATCTTTCTACGGAAGATTATGCCACAGAAGCATTTAACGCTTGGGGAATCGGCAATGCCACGAACAATAATGGTGTTCTGATCCTGCTGGTGATGGAGTCGGCGCAGTACGCGGACGGCGACTACTACCTGACCTACGGCGATGGCTTCCGCAACACCACGCTGGCAAAGCAGGCCAGCGCCATCGCCCAGACCATGGAAAGTGATTTTGCAAACCGTGATTATAGCGATGCGGTAATCACCTGTGCAAATAATGTGGCCGACACCATTGCGAGCATTTATGGCGTAAATCTGGACAATGGAAGCTATGAGAACGGCGGCACCGTGCAGCCCGGCTATCAGGGCGGGCAGAGCAGCGGCGGCAGCACTCTGACCGACATCCTGACCCTTGTGGTCAGCGTTGTGCTGCTTATTGTCATCATCCGGTCGGTGGCCTATGTTTTTGCCAGCCCCTGCGGTTGGCTGTGGTGCTTCGGTGGGCCGCGGCCTCCCCGCAGACGTCGCGGCCCG